>JAEAMF010000298.1_pt1 | contig 71947 bp, 69 predicted proteins | sample 8958721 | NCBI WGS metagenome assembly JAEAMF01 (sample SAMN16933255, study PRJNA681124) | bioreactor sludge metagenome | isolation source: anaerobic bioreactor treating anionic surfactant - SDBS | place: India: Bengaluru | collected 2019-02-28
ACCCGCCTTGTAAGCGGTAGGTCGTCAGTTCGAATCCGACAACCGGCACCATCTCCTCCCCCTCCTTTTTTGTGTCGCCCGCGCGTTTCAGCGCGCTTCCCATTCCTGGGTGCTGCGTACCTTCAGGCGGATGTGCTGCACATCCCAGCCTTTGACACGCAGGTGCGCCTCCATGCCCGGCAGCAGGTAGCGCAGCTTGCTGGCGGCGGCGTTGTTGCGCACCAGCAGGCACCAGGTGCTGCCTTCGATGGGGCCTGCTTCCAGGCAATTGCGCAGGGTGGGGGGCACCAGCGGCAGGATGGAGCGCAGGCGCTCCTTGGAGTCCTGGGTCAAGGCCACCAGTTGGGCCAGGGTGGGGGATTCGCGCGCGGCCTGCTCCACGGAGACGGCATGGTGGCGGCGGGTGATGGGGCTGTGGGACATGAAAAATACCGGGCTGGCTAGCACAGGATTATGCGGGGCACTGCTGCTGCGAAAAGGGCTGTGGCGCGGCGGCATTTCCCCCAGGGTGGCAGACAGTTAGAATCAATTTTTGGCTTGCACTGCTTCCCGGCTCTTGCAGGAAGCAGCGCCAGTCCCCATCTGCAGTTTCATCTTAGGGATTCTGACCCGCCGCAGGGCCTGTAGGGCTGTGCTGGTTGGGTCTGTTCGCATGGCCACCAACTTCCTCACCAAACTATTCGGCAGCCGCAACGACCGGCTTCTCAAGCAATACCGCAAGACGGTGGCTCGCATCAATGCGATGGAGCCTGAGTTCGAAAAGCTCGGCGACGAAGCTTTGCGTGCCAAGACCGATGAGTTCCGTGGCCGTCTGGCGCAGGGTGAAACGCTGGACCAGATCCTGCCCGAAGCCTTTGCGGTGGTGCGTGAAGCCTCCAAGCGCGTCATGAAGATGCGCCACTTCGACGTGCAGATGATCGGCGGCATGGCGCTGCATGACGGCAAGATCGCCGAAATGCGCACCGGTGAAGGCAAGACACTGACTTCCACCCTGCCCGTGTACCTGAACGCACTGTCCGGCAACGGTGTGCACGTGGTGACCGTCAACGACTACCTGGCCAGCCGCGATGCGGCCACCATGGGCCGGCTGTACCACTTCCTGGGCATGGCCGTGGGCGTGAACCTGCCCAATGCGCCGCGCGACGAAAAACAGCAGGCCTATCTGGCCGATGTGACCTACGGCACCAACAACGAATTCGGTTTCGACTACCTGCGCGACAACATGGTGTACGACGCGGCCGACCGCGTGCAGCGCAGCCTGAGCTACGCCATCGTCGACGAGGTGGACTCCATCCTGATCGACGAAGCGCGTACGCCGCTGATCATCTCGGGCCAGGCCGACGACAACACGGCCATGTACCTGGCCATCAACCAGCTGGTGCCCCAGCTGGTGCGCCAGGAAGGCGAAGAAGATCCCCGCACCGGCGAAGGCGTGACCAAGCCCGGCGATTTCACCCTGGACGAGAAGAGCCACCAGGTCTTCCTGACCGAGCAGGGCCATGAAGTGGCCGAGCGCATTCTGGCCAATGCCGGGTTGTTCCCGGAAGGCGCTTCGCTGTATGACCCTTCGCACATTGCGCTGGTGCACCACCTGTACGCTGCGCTGCGTGCCCACCACATCTACCACCGTGACCAGCACTATGTGGTGCAGAACGGTGAGGTGGTCATCGTCGACGAGTTCACCGGGCGTCTGATGTCCGGCCGCCGCTGGAGCGACGGCCTGCACCAGGCGGTCGAAGCCAAGGAAGGCGTGTCCATCCAGGCCGAGAACCAGACCATGGCCTCGATCACCTTCCAGAACTATTTCCGCCTCTACGGCAAGCTGTCCGGCATGACCGGTACGGCCGACACCGAGGCCTACGAGTTCCAGTCCATCTATGGTCTGGAAACCGTGGTGATCCCGCCCAACAAGCCCAGCAAGCGCGAAGACCAGCTGGACCGCGTCTACAAGACCACCAAGGAAAAGTACGACGCCGCGATTGCCGACATCCGTGAATGCCATGAGCGCGGCCAGCCGGTGCTGGTGGGCACCACCTCGATCGAGAATTCCGAAATCATCGACCAGCTGCTGCAGCAGGCCGGCCTGCCGCACCAGGTGCTGAACGCCAAGCAGCACGCCAAGGAAGCCGACATCATTGCCCAGGCCGGTCGTGAAGGCATGATCACCATTGCCACCAACATGGCCGGTCGCGGTACCGACATCGTGCTGGGCGGCAACATTGAAAAGGAAGTCCAGGCCATCGAATCCGATGACAGCCTGGATGCCGGCACCAAGCAATCCCGGATTGCCGCGCTGCGTGCGCAGTGGAACGCCGACCACGAGAAGGTGCTGGCCCTGGGCGGCCTGCGCATCATCGCCACCGAGCGCCATGAATCCCGCCGTATCGACAACCAGCTGCGTGGCCGTTCGGGCCGCCAGGGCGACCCCGGTTCCTCGCGTTTCTACCTGAGCCTGGACGATTCGCTGATGCGCATCTTCGCGGGTGACCGTGTGCGCGCCATCATGGACCGCCTGAAGATGCCCGAGGGCGAAGCCATCGAAGCCGGCATCGTCACCCGCTCCATCGAATCGGCCCAGCGCAAGGTGGAAGCCCGCAACTTCGACATGCGCAAGCAGCTGCTCGAATACGACGACGTGGCCAACGACCAGCGCAAGGTCATCTACCAGCAGCGCAACGAGATCCTGGACGCCACCGAGCTGGAATCCATGATCACCGCCATGCGCGAGGACTGCATCAGCGATGTGGTGCGCCAGTACGTGCCGGCCGAGTCGATGGAAGAGCAGTGGGATGTGCCCGGGCTGGAAAAGGCCCTGGCCCAGGACTGGCAGGTCGAGGTGGATCTGGTCGAATGGCTCAAGACCAACGACCACGCCACCGACGAGGAGATTCTGGAGCGCGCCGTGGCCGCCGCCAACGCGGTCTACCAGGCCAAGGTGGATCTGGTGGGTTCCGAGCAGTTCATGAACTTCCAGCGCGCCGTGCTGCTGCAAAGCTTTGACACCAACTGGCGCGACCATCTGGCAGCGCTGGATTACCTGCGCCAGGGCATCCACCTGCGCGGCTATGCCCAGAAGCAGCCCAAGCAGGAATACAAGCGCGAAGCGTTCGAGCTGTTCCGCCAGCTGATCGACCAGGTCAAGAACGAAGTCACCCGCGTGCTGCTGACCGTGCGCATCCAGCAGCCCGAAGCGTTGCAGGAAGCGGCGGCCGGTATCGAACACCGCGCCGAGCATGTGCAAGGCCTGCAATACGCCAGCGCCGATGGCGACAAGAGCGATGCGCCCGAGGCCTTCCAGCTGCCCGAAGGTGCGCGCGTGGGACGCAACGATCCCTGCCCCTGCGGCAGCGGTGAAAAGTTCAAGAACTGCCACGGCAAGCTGTCCTGATGGACGCACTGGCATGAACCTCTGACAACACGGGCTGCGGCCCGTGTTGTGCTTTGCACGTAGGCCTGCGTAACGTGGAGGCCCTGTGATCGACCGATAATCGGCCCCTGTTTTTAATTTCTGTAGGAAGCCCTGCAATGCCCGTGAATCTCCCCGCTCCCGTTGCCGCAGACCTGCACCCGGTCGCAGGCGTGCGCATTGGCGTCACCGAAGCCGGTGTGCGCAAAGCCAACCGCAAAGACCTGACCGTGTTCCTGCTGGACGAAGGCACCACGGTGGCCGGCGTGTTCACGCAAAACCGCTTCTGCGCCGCACCCGTGCAAGTGGGCCGCGAGCACCTGCAGGCCGGCAAGGGCATCCGCGCCATGGTGATCAACACCGGCAATGCCAACGCCGGCACCGGCGCGGCCGGCCTGGCCAATGCCCGCGCCACCTGCGCGGCTCTGGGCAAGGAACTGGGTCTGGCCCCCGAGCAGATCCTGCCGTTCTCGACCGGCGTGATCATGGAAGAGCTGCCGGTGGACCGCATCGTGGCCGGTCTGCCCCAGGCGATTGCCGCGGCCCGGGCCGACAACTGGGCCACGGCAGCCGAAGGCATCATGACCACCGACACCCAGCCCAAGGCCTACAGCCGCCAGCTGCAGGTCGGCGGCAAGACCGTCACCGTGACCGGCATCAGCAAGGGCGCGGGCATGATCCGTCCCAATATGGCCACCATGCTGGGCTTTGTCGCCACCGATGCGGCCATTGACCCGGCGCTGCTGCAGGGCCTGGTCAAGGAGCTGGCCGATGGATCGTTCAACCGCGTGACGATCGACGGTGACACCTCCACCAATGACAGCTTTGTGTTGATGGCCACCCACCAGGCCGGCCATGCGCCCATCGCCAGCTGGGATGGGGTCGAGGCCCAGGCCCTGAAGGCCGCGCTGTTGGATGTGGCCCGCCTGCTGGCCCAGGCCATCGTGCGCGACGGCGAAGGTGCCACCAAGTTCATCACCGTGCAGATCGATGGTGGCAAGACCGAAGAAGAATGCCGTCTGGCCGCCTACGCCATCGCCCATTCGCCCCTGGTCAAGACCGCGTTCTTTGCCTCCGACCCCAACCTGGGCCGCATTCTGGCGGCTGTGGGCTACGCCGGCATCACCGACCTGGACCAGACCGCGATCGATCTGTTCCTGGACGATGTGCATGTGGTGGTCAACGGTGGCCGCAACCCGTCCTACCAGGAAGCCGACGGCCAGCGCGTGATGAAGCAGCAGGAAATCACCGTGCGCGTGGTGCTGGGCCGTGGCAATGCCAGCCAGACCGTGTGGACCTGTGACTTCAGCCACGAGTACGTGACCATCAACGCCGACTACCGTTCCTGAGCCCGCGGGGCTGGCGGTTCGCGCCACGCAGGCGCCGAAGCTGTGCGAACCGCTGCTGCCAGCATCCGCCTTGGCAGGCCGTGCGGCATGTGCTGGAGCCCCCTCAAAACCATTATTCCCGGAGACCGACCCTGCCATGACCGATTCCACCCTGTCTGCCTTGAGTCCGCTGGAGCGCCTGGTGGCCCGTGCCGAGCAACTGATGCAGCGCATCGAAACCGTGCTGCCCCAGCCGCTGCAGGCGCCGGTCAGCTGGGACGATGCCATTGCCTGGCGTTACCGCAAGCGCGCCAACGGCTGCGGCGTCCTGGAGCCGGTGCGCCATGTGGGGGCCATGCAGCTGTCCGATCTGCAGAATGTGGACGTGCAAAAAGACAAGATTGCCCGCAACACCGAGCAATTTGTGCAGGGCCGTACGGCCAACAACGTGCTGCTGACCGGCGCACGCGGGACGGGCAAGTCGTCGCTCATCCGCGCCTGCCTGCACGCGTACGCGCCCCAGGGCCTGCGCCTGATCGAAGTGGACAAGGCCGATCTGACCGACCTGCCCGACATCGTGGACGTGGTCGCCGGCCGGCCCGAGAAGTTTGTCATCTACTGTGACGACCTGAGCTTCGAGGACGGCGAGCCCGGCTACAAGGCCATGAAGTCCATCCTGGATGGCTCGGTCAGTGCCGCCACCCCGAATGTGCTGGTCTATGCCACCAGCAACCGCCGCCATCTGCTGCCCGAGTACATGACCGACAACCTGGCCCAGTCCAAGGGCGAGAACGGCGAGATCCACCCCGGCGAAGTGGTGGAAGAGAAGATTTCGCTGTCCGAGCGCTTTGGCCTGTGGGTCAGCTTCTACCCCTTCAGCCAGGATGAATACCTGCGCGTGGTGGCGCAGTGGCTGTCGGCCCTGGGTGTGTCGGCCGAGGAGATCGAGGCCTCCCGGCCCGAAGCCCTGGTCTGGGCGCTGGAGCGCGGCTCGCGCAGCGGCCGCGTGGCCCACCAGTTCGCACGGGACTGGGCCGGGCGTGCGCAGCGCGCCGTGGAAGGCCGTCAGCGCATTGCCGATGTGGACGGCCTGAGCGAAGAAGCCGAAACCGATTGAAGCCCGGCGGCCTGGGGCCGCCGTGAGAGGAAATACTGTTGTGACCGATACCCCTGCCGTTCGTACCCACACCGAAGTCGCCGTGGGCGTGCTGATCCGCGAAAGCGATGGTGCGTTGCTGGTCACCAGCCGCCCCGTCGGCAAGCCGCGGGCGGGCTGGTGGGAGTTTCCGGGCGGCAAGCTCGAAGCCGGCGAGACGGTGGAGCAGGCCCTGCGCCGCGAACTGCAGGAGGAGCTGGGCATCACCATTACCAACTGCATCCCCTGGAAGGTGACGGAGCACGACTATTCCCACGCCCTGGTGCGCCTGCACTGGTGCAAGGTCACGCAGTGGGACGGTGTGTTCGAGATGCGCGAAGGCCAGCAGATGGCCTGGCAGCAGCTGCCGTTGACGGTGCGTCCGGTGCTGGAGGGTTCCTACCCGGTGCTGGAGTGGCTGAGTGCCGAGCGCGGTCTGCCGTTTGATGGGGCGTTATACGCCCAGGATGCCACTGCCGCAGAAAAATAAATGCCAGCCTGTGCGCCTGCTGCACGGGCGCTAGAGACGCTGCCCGCGTGGCATGCCATGCTCCACCTTGGGCACTGAAAAAATCTTTGCAGGCGGCCTCTGCGGCGCCGGTCTGTGGACAAGTCCGCAGCAGCTGCCGCAGTCCGCAGGCGGTTGTGCGCGCCCCGTGCGGGCACTCAAGCAGGGGAACCCGGGCATTGCAGGCCGCTGCCTGTGTGCAGCGGGGCGTTCACCCGGCGGATTCAGTCTTCGAAGCGCGGGTCGCCGTACTGTGCGTCCTGTGGCGGGGTCTGGACGGGAACGCGGAATTCCTCGTTGCCCCAGGCGCCCAGGTCGATCATCTTGCAGCGTTCGCTGCAGAAGGGGCGAAAGCGGTTGCTGCGCGCGAACAGCGTAGCCTGGCCGCAGGTGGGGCAGTTGACCACCGGTGCGTCCGGGTTGGAAGAGGGTGGGGAAGAAGGGTCGGCAGGTGTCGTCATAGGGCGGCTAGCCTAGCGCAAAGCCTGCTCAGGCACAGAGCGTGAGCTCAAAAGCCGCCTCTTCTGTGGTGGACTGCAGCTTGCCGTCCTCGTCGGGCCGCATCAGCCGCACCGACACCATCAGGCGGTTGCCGCTGATTTCGGGCACCAGATTCAGTGCCGGGTCGATGCGCAGGCGCAGCAGATGGTAGCTGCGGCCGGCGGGCAGGTACTGCTGGAAATGGCCGTTGGTGGCCGCCACTTTCTGCGGTGTGCCGGTATCGCGCAGCAGGCCCAGCACCAGAAACAGCGCATCCGACAGCGGCTGGAAGCAGGCCGACCAGCGCTGCAGATCGGCGCGGCGGCGTTCGCTGGGCTGGTGTTTCCAGGTGTGGTAGGCCGGCAGGTCGAAGCCGCAGGTACCGCCGGGAATGCCCATGCGGCTGCGCACGGCCATCAGCCAGTCGTTTTCGGTCAGTGTCTGGCCGGTTCTGCCGGCCTGGCTGTTGAGGGCGGTGAAGGCGGCATCCAGCCTGCCGATGATGTGGTCCAGCATCTCTTCGGCAATCGATGGATTACCGCGGTAGCTGTCCAGCTGGCCCTTATGGCGCTCCAGATCCTTGAGCACATCGGCCTTCAGATCGGCCCGGGCGGCCACATCCATCAGCTCGAACAGGGTGGCCAGCGCGTAGTGGTGGTCCAGCGCGGTGTCTCGTTCCAGCAGTTCACCGAGACGGCGAAACAACTGCTCCAGGCGCAGATAGGTTCTCAGCCGTTCGTTGAAGGGATATTCGTAAAGGATCACGCTGGCGGCTTCCGGGGAGGCTTATCCAATCTGGGGACACATTGCGGAAATCGTGCAAAGGCAGAACGCGCTTCGATCTGATCTTCAGACTTTATAGCATCATAGCTGGAAGAAGTCAGCAATTTGATGCGCATGATCCCGCAATTGATCCAGCGTAATGCCGTCGTTGTAGATCACCCAGTCGGCTGCGGCGCGGCGTTGGGACCGTGTGGCCTGGGTGGCGATGATGGCCTCCACGGCGCTGCGCTCCAGCCCGCTGCGCTGCATCACGCGCGCAATCTGGGTCTCGGTGGCGCAATCCACCACCACGATCTGGTCCAGGCGGGCGGGCCAGCGGGATGATTCCACCAGCAGCGGAATATCGAACACCAGCAGCGGGGCTCCGGCCGCGATGGCAGCCTGGGCATGCGCCTCGGTGGTGCTGCCCACCAGGGGGTGGATGATGGCTTCCAGCTGGTGGCGGGCATCGGCATGCTGGAACACCAGGGCGCGCATGGCCGCCCGGTTCAGACTGCCGTCGGCTTCGATCACCTCGCTGCCAAAGCGTTCGCGGATCAGCGGCATGGCCGCGCCGCCAGCGGCGGTCAGACTGCGGGAGATGGCATCGGCATCCAGTAGGGCCGCGCCCCGTGCCGCCAACATCTGGCCCACGGTGCTTTTGCCGCTGCCGATACCGCCTGTCAGACCCAGGCGCAAAGGGTGTCGGTGCATCACATTCCTGCCAAAGCAAACAGGCTGCGCAGCACCGTGTCGGAACCGAACACCATGGCGGCGAAGCCGGCCCCTGCCAAAAAGGGACCAAAGGGAATGTAACCGCCTTCCCGCAGCAGCTGGAACAGCAGCATGGGGAGGGCCACCAGCACGCTGCTCAGCGAGGCGATCAGCAGTAGCGGCACCAGTGCCTGCCAGCCCAACCAGGCGCCCAGCGCCGCAAACAGCTTGAAGTCGCCGTAGCCCATGCCCTCCTTGCCGGTGAGCAGCTTGCAGCCCCAGTACACCAGCCACAGCGACAGATAGCCGGCCGCGGCACCAAACACCGCATCCGGCAGTGCCACGCCGGTCCATGCCAGGGCACTGGCCAGCACGCCGGCCCACACCAGGGGCAGGGTGATGCTGTCTGGCAGCAGCTCGGTGTCCCAGTCGATCAGTGCCAGGGTCAGCAGCGCGGCGCTGAAGCCGCACCAGGCCAGCCCCGTGGGGCTGAACCCCCAGCGTGCGGTGCAAAAGGCAAACCCTGCGGCCGTGGCCAGCTCCACCAGCGGATAGCGCAGGCTGATCCGGGTATGGCAGCTGCGGCAGCGTCCCCGCAAGACCAGGTAGCTGAGCACGGGAATGCGGTCGTGCCAGGCGATGGACTGGCTGCAGTGCGGGCAGTGGGAGCGCGGGCGGGTCAGGGTGAGCGGCGCTGTGGCGGCTGCGTCAGCCCCCATGGCGCCGCAATGGCAGTGGGTCTGGTGGTGCGCGGCGCATTCCGCGGCGAAGTCCTGGTCCATCATGCGCGGCAGCCGGTGGATGACGGTGGTCAGAAAGCTGCCGACCAGCAGGCCGAGCAGGGCGGCCCCACAGGCTTCGAGCCCCCAGACCAGTTCCATCACGCGCCCTGTCCCAGTGGAAATGCCGGTCGAGACAGGGGGGCGGGAAGGCTGTCCATGAGCAAAGGCAGGTTGGTCAATGTCCTGGGCTGCAGGCGATGGAGCATGCATGGGCTGCGTCGCCTTGCAGGTGCAGTGCCGAAGGTGCGGGGCTGTGGGTCAGCGAGCGGTCGATGGGGTGGAGTCACCCTGCTGCGCAAACCAGCTGCCATCTGCACGCATGCCCGCCCGGAAGGTCCGGGCGATTCCATGGGAGGGGTGTGCAGCAGCGGGGCAGGCATGTAACGGTGTGGCGGATGGACGGTGGAGGACTTCCATCATCCGTGATCCCACACAGGCTGCATAGACACAAAAGCCCGCTTTCGCAGGCTTGTGGTGGCAGAAAATGGATGGTCGGGGTGAGAGGATTCGAACCTCCGGCCTCTACGTCCCGAACGTAGCGCTCTACCAGGCTAAGCTACACCCCGACTTTTTCCGGCCTGCGTTGCAAGCGGAAGCCGAAATTCTAAACCCAAATCAGGTGCGGCGCAGCAAAAGCTGCGAGGCCAGCTGGCGCATGGCATCGGTGTGCGTGTTGGCGGGCAGGCTGTCCAGTGCCTGCATGGCGCGCATGGCTTCGTTGTGAGCGGCCTGGCGGGTGGCGTCCAGCGCGCCGGTGCTGCGCACAATGGCCAGGATTTCCGGCAGCTTGTCGGTGGAGCCCTGTTCGATGGCTTCACGGATCACGGCGGCCTGTTCGGCCGTGCCGCGCTGCATGGCAATGATGAGCGGCAGCGTGCATTTGCCTTCGCGCAGGTCATCGCCCAGGTTCTTGCCCATTTCGGCGGCATCGCCGTCATAGTCCAGCACATCGTCAATGATCTGGAAGGCGGTGCCCAGGGCCTGGCCGTAGGTGACGCTGGCGGCTTCCTGCTCGGGGCTGGCGCCGGCGAGGATGGCGGCAATCTGGGTGCTGGCTTCGAACAGCTTGGCGGTCTTGGAGCGGATCACATGCAGATAACCGGCTTCGCTCAGCGACGCGTCGTGGGTGTTGATCAGCTGCTGCACTTCGCCTTCGGCAATGATGTTGGTCGCATCCGACAGCACCTGCAGGATGCGCATATTGCCGGCTGCCACCATCATCTGGAAGGAGCGGGTGTGCAGAAAGTCGCCCACCAGCACGCTGGCGGGGTTGCCGAAGTTCTCGTTGGCCGTGGGGCGGCCGCGGCGCAGGGTGGACTCGTCCACCACGTCGTCGTGCAGCAGGGTGGCGGTGTGGATCAGTTCCACCACGGCCGCCAGCTCGAAGCGGCGGGCATCTTCGCAACCCAGGGAACGGGCCACCATCAGCAGCAACGCAGGGCGCAGGCGTTTGCCACCTGCAGCAATGATGTACTGGGAGATCTGGCCGATCAGCGGAACACTGGTGGTCAGGCACCGCGCAATGACGCCGTCAACTTCGCGCATGTCATCGGCGATGAGGGCCAGCGGGTTGGTGTTGGAATGAACTGTAGTCAAGATATGCCGCCTTCGAGAGGCTGGATTATAGGAAAGCTGCAGCGGCCCTAGGGTGCTCACTCGGACGCGTTGTTCAGGCCTTGCACACAAATCTGGAAGGGGTGGTACAATCGCCGGCTCCATGGAAATTAGTCCATGGGTGATTCCCCTTTGAAAGAGGTTTACATGTACGCGGTCATAAAAACCGGTGGCAAGCAATATCGCGTTGCTGCTGGCGAAAAAATCAAAGTAGAACAGATTGCTGCGGACGTAGGCCAGGAAATCGTGATCGACCAGGTTCTGGCAGTCGGCAACGGCGCTGAACTGAAGGTTGGCACGCCCCTGGTGTCCGGCGCAACTGTGAAGGCAACTGTGGTTGCTCACGGCAAGCACGACAAGGTGCGCATCTTCAAGCTGCGTCGTCGTAAGCACTACGCCAAGTCCCAAGGCCATCGCCAGCAGTTCACCGAACTGCAAATCGTGGCGGTTGCTGCTTAATTCTGAAGGAGCTCAGTCATGGCACAGAAAAAAGGCGGCGGCTCTACGCGCAACGGACGTGATTCCAAGCCAAAAATGCTGGGTGTGAAGGCCTTTGGTGGTCAGCTGATCAGCGCTGGTTCCATCATCGTGCGTCAACGTGGCACCAAGTTCCACCCCGGCACCAATGTCGGCGTGGGCAAGGACCACACCCTGTTTGCTCTGGTCGAAGGCAATGTGGTTTTTGAAACCAAGGGCGCCTTGTCCAAGCACACGGTCAGCGTGACTCCCGTCTAAGCAGACGGTCTTCACCAGACCCTGGCAAAGCCCCGCACAGTCGGGGCTTTGCTGTTTATTCCGGGCGAAAGCCCTGCCATACCCGGCGCGGTGCGTCAGACGGTATGCTTGCCCGGTGCCGGATGCGCCGGTTATTTCAGTGGAACGGGATCCCCCATGAAGTTCGTCGATGAAGCTTTTATTGACATTGCCGCAGGCGATGGCGGCAATGGCTGCGTGTCGTTCCGGCACGAAAAGTACAAGGAATTCGGCGGTCCGGACGGGGGCGACGGCGGCCGTGGCGGCCATGTGTTCGCCGTGGCCGATCCGGCCCTGAACACCCTGGTGGACTATCGCTATTCGCGCCGCCATGAAGCCAAGCGCGGTCAGCACGGCATGGGCTCCGACATGTTCGGCGCGGCCGGCGATGACATCACCCTGAACATGCCGGTGGGCACCATCATCACCGACGCCGAGACCGGCGAAGTGCTGTTCGAGCTGCTCGAAGCCGGCCAGAAGATCACCATTGCCAAGGGCGGCGATGGCGGCTTCGGCAATCTGCGCTTCAAGAGCGCCATCAACCGCGCCCCGCGCCAGAAGACGCCGGGCTGGCCCGGCGAGCGCCGCAACCTGAAGCTGGAGCTGAAGGTGCTGGCCGACGTGGGCCTGCTGGGCATGCCCAATGCGGGCAAGTCGACGTTCATTGCGGCCGTCTCCAACGCCCGCCCCAAGATTGCCGATTACCCCTTCACCACCTTGCACCCCAACCTGGGTGTGGTGCGCGTGGGCCCGGAGCAGAGCTTTGTGATCGCCGATATTCCCGGCCTGATCGAAGGTGCGTCCGAGGGCGCCGGTCTGGGGCATCTGTTCCTGCGCCACCTGCAGCGCACCCGCCTGCTGCTGCACGTGGTGGACATGGCTCCGTTCGACGAGGGCGTGGACCCTGTCGCCCAGGCCAAGGCCATTGTGGAAGAGCTGCGCAAGTACGATGAAGGCCTGCACAGCAAGCCACGCTGGCTGGTGCTGAACAAGCTGGACATGGTGCCGGTCGAAGAGCGTGCGGCCCTGGTCAAGGACTTTGTCAAGCGCTTCAAGTGGAAGGGCCCGGTGTTCGAAATCTCGGCGCTGACCCGCGAAGGCTGCGAGCCGCTGATCAAGACCATCTACCAGCATGTGCGTGCGCAGCAGCTGGCCGAGCTGGCACCGGATCCCAAGGACATCGATCCCCGCTTCGCCGATGCCGATGACAGCGGACTCGATCTGAGCAACGACCCCCGTTTCGCCCCCCGCGATGCGGACTGAGCTGCACGGCTAGAACCAACAGCGCTCATGGGCGCTGTTTTGCTTTCCATTCAATCGCTGTTGGCGCGCCTGCAGAGTGCGCCAGGGCCCACAAACGCTGATATTTCATGGCTTCCAATGTGCTGCGCGATGCCCACCGCATCGTGGTCAAGGTCGGTTCCAGTCTGGTCACCAACGAGGGCCGCGGCCTCGACGAGGCGGCCATCGAAGAGTGGTCGCGCCAGCTGGCCAGCCTGGTGCATGGCGAGGACGGCAGCAAGCGCGAAGTCATCATGGTCTCCAGCGGCGCCGTGGCCGAAGGCATGAAGCGCCTGGGCTGGGCCACCCGTCCCAAGGAACTCCATGAGCTGCAGGCCGCTGCAGCGGTGGGCCAGATGGGCCTGGTGCAGATGTACGAGACCAAGCTGCGTGAGCAGAATGTGGGCAGTGCCCAGGTGCTGCTGACCCATGCGGACCTGGCCGACCGCGAGCGCTACCTGAACGCCCGCGTCACGCTGCTGACCTTGCTGCAGCTGGGCGTGGTGCCGGTGATCAACGAAAACGACACCGTCGTCAACGACGAAATCAAGTTCGGCGACAACGATACCCTGGGCGCCCTGGTGGCGAACCTGGTGGAAGCCGATGCGCTGGTGATCCTGACCGACCAGAAGGGCCTGTACACCGCCGATCCGCGCAGCAACCCCGATGCCCAGTTTGTGCACGAGGCCCAGGCCGGGGACCTGGCGCTGGAGGCCATGGCCGGCGGCGCGGGCTCCAGCATCGGCAAGGGCGGCATGCTGACCAAGATTCTGGCGGCCAAGCGGGCCGCTGGCTCGGGCGCGTCCACCGTGATTGCCTGGGGGCGCGAGCAGGATGTGCTGCTGCGCCTGACGCGCGGCGAAGCCATCGGCACGCTGCTGGTGGCGCCCACGCACAAGAACCAGGCGCGCAAGCAGTGGATGATGGACCATCTGCAGCTGCGTGGTGCCGTGACGGTGGACGAAGGTGCGGCCCGTGTGCTGCGCGCCGAAGGCAAGAGCCTGCTGCCCATCGGCATGACGGCGGTGGAAGGGGATTTCTCGCGTGGTGAAGTGATTGCCGTGCGCGACCCGCAGGGCCAGGAGTTGGCCCGTGGCCTGGCCAACTACGCCAGCTCCGAAGCGCGGCTGCTGTGCCGCCATGCTTCCAGCGAGATCGAGCGCCTGCTGGGCTATACGGCCGAACCGGAAATGGTGCACCGCGACAACATGGTGCTGACGGCGCATTGAAGCGCACCGGGGCGCGCTACAGGCCGTGCGGCGGCCATGCAAAAAGGAGTGGCATGCCACTCCTTTTTTGATGGGGATCAGACCGGCTGCGGATGCCGCTCAGGACTTGGGGGTCTGGGGATCCGGATCGAAACTGGCGCCTGGGGGCAGTTCCAGCCCCGGGTTCAGCAGCAGGCCGGTGCGCTGCGGAGGAATCAGGGGATCGGGCTCACCGGCCAGCGGAGCGCCATCGCGTCCCCGCATGCCGCTGCGCAGATAGCGGTTGCGCTGTTCATGGCGGGGCAGAAAGCGGGCCAGTTCCGTCAGGGCCAGCTCGTACACCCCGCGTTTGAACTCCACCACCACATCCAGCGGCACCCAGTAATCGTTCCAGCGCCAGGCATCAAACTCGGGGTGGTCGGTGGCACGCAGGTTCAAATCCCAGTCGTGTCCGGTCAGCTGCAGCAAATACCAGATCTGCTTTTGCCCCTTGTAATGGCCCCGCGCGTCACGGCGTATGTAACGGTCTGGCACCTCGTAGCGCAACCAATCCCGGGTGCGGGCCACCACGCGAACGTGGTTGGGCTTCAGCCCCACTTCTTCATGCAGTTCCCGGAACATGGCCTGTTCGGGCGTTTCGCCCCGATCAATGCCGCCTTGTGGGAATTGCCAGCTGTGGGTGCGGATGCGTTTTCCCCAGAACACCTGGTTCTTGTGGTTGAGCAGGATGATGCCGACGTTCGGGCGAAATCCGTCCCGGTCAAGCATAATCGAACCCCAATTTTGTCTATTGCGGCCATTATGCACGGTGCTCTGCACCCGGCAAGGTCGCCGACCCGATATTCCGTTTTCCTGCCCATGAAAGCTTCCCAATTTCTCATCTCCACCCTGAAAGAAGCTCCGGCCGACGCCGAAGTGGTCAGCCACAAGCTCATGACGCGGGCTGGCATGATCAAAAAGCTGGGTGCAGGCATCTACAACTACATGCCCATGGGCCTGCGCGTGATCCGCAAGGTCGAAGCCATCGTGCGCGAGGAAATGAACCGCGCCGGCGCGATCGAGGTGACCATGCCCGTGGTCCAGCCTGCCGAGCTGTGGCAGGAGACCGGCCGTTTCGAGAAGATGGGCCCCGAGCTGCTGCGCATCAAGGACCGCCATGAGCGCGACTTCGTGATCCAGCCCACGTCCGAGGAAGTGGTGACCGACATCGCCCGTCAGGAGTTCAAGAGCTACAAGCAGCTGCCCAAGAACCTCTACCAGATCCAGACCAAGTTCCGCGACGAGCGCCGTCCGCGTTTTGGCCTGATGCGTGGCCGCGAGTTCATCATGAAGGACGCCTATTCCTTCGACAAGGACCGCGACACCGCCCAGATCAGCTACCAGACCATGCGCGAAGCCTACAAGCGCATCTTCGACCGCTTTGGCCTGCAGTACCGCGCGGTGCGGGCAGACTCGGGCGCCATCGGTGGCGATCTGAGCGAAGAATTCCAGGTAATTGCCTCCACGGGTGAAGACGCCATCGTCTACTGCCCACAGAGCGACTACGCCGCCAATATTGAAAAGGCCGAAAGTCTGGCCCCCACCCAGGCCCGCCCTGCGGCTGGCCAGGCCATGGCCAAGGTGGCCACGCCCGGCAACAGCACCTGCGAATCCGTGGCCGCCCAGCTGGGCCTGCCGCTGGCGCAGACCGTCAAGTCGCTGGTGCTGGCCACCGACGAACTGGACGACAAGGGCCTGATCGCCAAGACCCAGGTCTGGCTGCTGCTGCTGCGCGGCGACCATGAGATGAACGAGATCAAGGTCGGCAAGGTGGACGGTCTGGCCGGTTTCCGCTTTGCCTCGGTGCCCGAGATCGAAGACCACTTCGGCTGCAAGCCCGGCTACCTGGGCCCCATCAACCTGAAGAAGCCCGTGAACCTGGTGGTGGACCGCGATGTGGCCGTGATGGCCGACTGGGTCTGCGGTGCCAATGAGGAAGACTTCCACATCACCGGCGTGAACTTCGGCCGTGATCTGCCCGAGCCCGCCCTGGTGGCGGACCTGCGCAATGTGGTAGCGGGCGATCCATCGCCTGATGGCGCCGGGGCACTGGCCATCGAGCGCGGTATCGAGATCGGCCACGTGTTCTACCTGGGCACCAAGTACTCCCAGGCGATGAATGCGACCTTCCTGGGCGACAACGGCAAGCCCCAGCACTTTGAAATGGGCTGCTACGGCATTGGCGTGACCCGTCTGCCGGCCGCGGCCATCGAGCAGAACCACGACGAGCGCGGCATTATCTGGCCCGACGCGATTGCACCCTTCACCGTGGTGGTCTGCCCCATCGGCATGGGCCGCAGCGAAGCCGTGAAAACCGCCGCCGAGCAGCTCTACAGCGAACTGCTGGCGCTGGGCGTGGACGTGATCCTGGACGACCGTGACGAGCGCCCCGGCGCCATGCTGGCCGACTGGGAACTCATCGGCGTGCCCCACCGCGTTGTGCTGGGTGACCGCGGCCTGAAGGACGGCGTGGTCGAGTACCAGCACCGCCGCGATACCGAAGCCACCAAGATCGCTGCGGGCGACATCCTGTCGGACCTGAAGGCCCGTCTGGGCCTGAACTGAGCTCTCACGCCAGCGCGATGACCAAGAAGGCAGCCACGAGGCTGCCTTTTTTCATTGTGGGGCAGGCCGCGGCTGTCCGAAGCGGGAGCTTGTCCTCTGTGCTCAGGGGCTGCAAGCGCCATAAAAAAGACTGCCGGGGCAGTCTTTTTTTGCGGGGCACGCAGGCCAGGGGCTCAGGGCACGCTGGGGGCCGGGTTTTCGCGCCCGGCCGCCGGCTGCTGTGGCGACTGGAGCGGGGGATGCGCCACGCCGGTGTGCAGCGGCGGGGGCAGCTCGGGCGCTGGCGGGGCGGGGGGCAACGGGGTCTTGCCGTCGTCCGACAGGCGCGAGACCAGCACCTGGTCGATGCGGTAGCTGTCCACATCGATCACCTCGAACTTGTAGCCACCCCAGTTCACGCTGTCGGTGCGGCGCGGTACGCGGCGCAGCATCACCATCAGAAAGCCGGCCAGGGTCTCGTACTCTTCTTCGTGGGGCATCTCTTCCAGGTTCAGCGCCCGCAGCACATCGTCGATGGGTGTGACCCCGTCGATCAGCCAGGAGTGTGCGTCGCGGCGCACGATCTGCTGTTCGTCGTCATCGGGGGTCACCAGGTCGCCCATGACCGTGCTCATCACGTCGTTCAGCGTCACCACACCCACCACCAGGCTGTACTCGTTCAGGATGATGGCAAAGTCTTCGTGCACCTGCTGGAACTGGTCCAGCACCTCGGCCAGGGTCAGCCGGTCCGGCACGATCAGTGCCTTGTGCACCAGAGGACTGCCGTCCTTGAGCGAGATGGGCTGGTTGTTCAGCGCGCGCTGGAACAGGTCCTTGGCATCCACATATCCCACCACATGGTCGATATCGCCATCGCATACCGGGTAGGTGGAGTAGGGCTCCTCGGCAATGCGGGCGCGGATCACCGGGTCTGGGTCGTCGCGCAGAAAGTAGGCGATGCGGTCGCGCTGCGTCATGGCCGACGACACGGTGCGCGAATCCAGCTCGAACACATTGGCGATGACCTGCTGCTCGCGCCGGGCCAGTACGCCGGCTCGGGCACCGGCTTCGGTCATGGCCAGAATGTCGTCCGAGGTGATTTTTTCGTCGCGCTTGTCCGGCAGGCCAAACAGCCGGAACAGCGCATCGGTGATGCGGCTGTAGAACCAGACGATGGGCTTGAACAGGGTGATGCACAGCTGCATGGGGCGCAGCACGCGCACCAGCAGGTATTCCGGCTCGGTCATGCTCAGGCGCCGTGGCAGCAGGTCGGCGAACAGAATGAACAGCGAGGTGATGACGAAGAAGGACAGCACCGAGCCCGCGCTGTGCGCCGAACCCGCCGGCAGCCACCAGGCCAGCAGCTCGGCAAAGCCGGCGCTGAACGTGCCTTCCCCCACGATACCGCCCAGGATGGCGATGGCGTTCTGACCCACCTGCACCACGGTGAAGTAGTCACCGGGCTGCTCCTGCATCTTCATCGCCTTTTCTGCGCGGGGGTCGCCTTCGTCGGCCATCTGGCGCAGGCGCAGACGGCGGGAAGCGGCCAGGGAAATTTCGGCCACCGCCACGAAGGCACTGGCGGCAATCAGCAGGGCAATGATGAGCAGGCTTTGGGTCAAGGTCATAGGTCAGTGGGGTGGCTGGTGACTGCCTAGCGTCACCATTGTGCATGCCTCCTTCGCATGCAGGCAAAGGGGATTCCGTGCCGCTGCCCTGCGGCCGGAAACGAAAAACCGCCCAGGAGGGCGGTTTCGGACAAAGCAGGGGCCATGCCAGCCAGACTGGTCATCGGGGTCGGCATTGGTCCCAGCAGGTGCATGGTGTGCGCGGCTTCAGGCCTGGCCGTCCAGCAGTTGCTTGAGCTCACCGGACTCGTACATCTCCATCATGATGTCCGAACCGCCGATGAATTCACCCTTCACATACAGCTGGGGGATGGTGGGCCAGTTGCTGTAGTCCTTGATGCCCTGGCGGATTTCCTGGTCTTCCAGCACGTTCACGGTGGAAATCGCCTTGGGCTCCACGCCGCAGGCCTTCAGGATCTGAATGGCACGGCCGGAGAAGCCGCACATGGGGAAGCTCGCGCTGCCCTTCATGAACAGCAGGATGTCGTTGTTCTTGACCAGTTGGTCGATGCGTTGTTGAACGTCGCTCATGGGGTGCTCCTTGTAGGGGATCTGCAGGCGCATTGCTCTGCAGCATTGCCGCTGATTATTTCACTGTCTGGCCATCGCCGGGTGCGCACGGTATTTGCCCGCCCGTGCAACGGGCAATCCCGGCCAGATCCTGGCGGCTGTGCACCAGGGTGAATCCGGCGGTTTTCAACAGTTGCTGCACAGCCTCCGACTGGTCCCAGCCGTGCTCGATCAGCAGCCAGCCGCCGGGCACCAGGTGGGCCGGGGCCTGGGCGCAGATGGTGCGGATGTCATCCAGCCCGTCGGCACCACTGGTCAGGGCCTGGCGTGGCTCGTGCTGCAACGCGGGCATGTGGGGGTCGTCCTCGCGGATATAGGGCGGGTTGGTGACGATGGCGTCAAACCGGCCTTCCACCTGTTCCAGCCACGACGAATGCAGCACACGCACCGGCAGCTTCAGCTGCGCGGCATTGGCGCGTGCCACCGCCAGGGCATCCTGGCTGTAGTCCACCGCGGTGACCTGGGCGTCGGGGCGCTGGTGCTGGATAGCCAGCGCGATGGCGCCGCTGCCCGTGCCCAGGTCCGCCACTTGCGGGGCGGACAGCGGTTGCAGCACTTCCAGGGCCCATTCCACCAGGGTTTCGGTGTCGGGGCGGGGGTCCAGCACGCGGGCATCCACCTGCAGCGGCAGGCCGAAAAATTCCTTGCGGCCGGTCAGATAGGCCACGGGCTCGCCGTTCAGGCGGCGTGCCAGCAACTGTTCCCACAGGGCAGCCTGCGCGGGGGACAGGATGTCGCTGTCGTGCGCCAGCAACCAGGCGCGGCCGGCATCCGGCCGGCCCACACAGTGCAGCAACATCAATTGCGCATCGATGCGGGCCAGACCGCGCTGGGCCGCGTGTTGCAGGGCCTGGGCCAGGGTGGGGGCGTTCATGGTGGTGACAGTCTGTCCGGTTGCGTGGCCCGGTGGCGGGCGGAAACGTTGGGGGACGTGGCGGAGCGCACGCACCGCGTGTGCCTGCAGAGGTCCAGGCGTCAGCCGTTGACTTCCAGCTCGGCCAGCAGCTCCGCCTCGCGGGCATGCTGCAGCGCGTCCAGCACGTCGCCCAGATCGCCTTCCATCACCGCCAGCAGCTTGTACAGCGTCAGGTTGATGCGGTGGTCCGTCAGGCGGCCCTGGGGAAAGTTGTAGGTCCGGATACGGTCCGAGCGGTCGCCCGAGCCGATCAGGCCCTTGCGCAGCGCGGCCTCCTTGGCGGCACGCTCGCTGCGCTCCTTTTCCTGGATGCGCGCCTGCAGCACCTGCAGGGCCTTGGCCTTGTTGCTGTGCTGGCTGCGGCCGTCCTGGCATTCGGCCACGATGCCGGTGGGCAAGTGCACCACGCGCACGGCCGAATCGGTCTTGTTGATGTGCTGGCCGCCGGCGCCGCTGGCGCGGAAGGTGTCGATGCGCAGATCGGCCGGGTTCAGGGTGATGGCCTGGTGCTCGTCCGGCTCCGGCATCACGGCCACGGTGCAGGCGCTGGTGTGGATGCGGCCCTGGGTTTCGGTGGCGGGCACGCGCTGCACGCGGTGGCCGCCGGATTCAAAGCGCAGACGGCCGTAGACGTTGTCGCCGTCCACGCGCAGCACCACTTCCTTGTAGCCGCCGATTTCGTTCTCGTTGGCGCTCATCACTTCTACCTTCCAGCCCACATTGGTGGCATGGCGGGTGTACATGCGGGCCAGGTCGCCGGCAAACAGCGCGGATTCGTCGCCGCCGGTGCCGGCGCGGATTTCCACAAACGCAGGGCGGGCGTCGTCCGGGTCCTTGGGCAGCAGCAGGCGTTGCAGTTCGTCCTCCAGCTGCACCAGCGCGGCTTCGCCGGCGCTGATTTCGTCCTGTGCCATCTCGGCCATGTCGGGGTCTGCCAGCATCTCGCGTGCGGCGGCGATGTCGGCCTCGGTCTGCAGGTAGCGCTGGTAGCGGCCGGCCACGGCCGTCACGTCGGCGTGTTCGCGCGAGATGCTGCGGTACTTCTGCATGTCGCCCATGATGTCTTCACGGGAAAGCAGAAAGTCCAGTTCTTCCAGGCGCTGGGCAAAGCGCTCCAGCTGGTTGCGCAAAAAAGGCTTCATGGCGGGGCAGGGTGCGGATGGGTGCTATCCGAAGGATAGCTGCTCACGCAGATGGATTTGGCGTGAGAGGGCGATCTGGCTGCAGCACGCCGAGCGCGGCCACAGCCTGGCAGGGGGTCTGCGCTAACGGTCGCTGCGGCGGGCGCGCAGGAACAGGCGGGAGACGGTGGCGGCGGTCTGGGCGCGCTCTTCCGCATCGCCCTGGTGCAGGGCTGCCATGGTGCCGTGCATCATCTTCTGGGTCAGGCCGCGGGACAGGGCTTCGAGCACGGTGTCCATGTCTTCCCCCTTGGCCAGGAGCTTTCTGGCACGGGCGATTTCCAGGGCGCGCCATTCGTCGGCCTGGGCGTTGATCTGCTGGATCAACGGCACCACACCGCCCAGGGAACGCTGGTCCATCCACTGCACGAAATTCAGCACGCCGGCATCGATGATGGCTTCGGCCTGGGCCACGGTGGCCTGGCGGCTGGCCTGGGCGGTCTTCACCACGCTGGCCAGGTCGTCGACGGTGTACAGGTACACGTCGCGCAGGTCCTTGATTTCGGGCTCGATATCGCGTGGCACGGCCAGGTCGACCATGAAGATCGGGCGGTGCTTGCGTTTCTTCAGCGCACGTTCCACGGCGCCCAGGCCGATGATCGGCAGGCTGGAGGCGGTGCAGCTGATGATGGCGTCGTATTCGTGCAGGTGGTCCGGAATGTCGGCCAGGCGCATCACGCTGGCGCCCAGGCGGCACGCCAGCTTTTCGCCGCGCTCCAGGGTGCGGTTGGCGATGGTGATCTGCTGCGGGTTGCGCGCCGCAAAGTGGGTGCTGGCCAGCTCGATCATCTCGCCCGCGCCCACGAACAGGATGCGGATCTTGGAGAGGTCTTCAAACAGCTGGCCGGCCAGGCGCACGGCGGCAGCGGCCATCGAAATGCTGTGCTCGCCGATTTCGGTGGAGCTGCGCACTTCCTTGGCCACGGCAAAGCTGCGCTGGAACAGCTGGTTCAGGGTGGTGCCCAGGGCGCCCGCATCTTCGGCGGCGCGCACGGCGTTCTTCATCTGGCCCAGGATCTGGGTTTCACCCAGCACCATGGAATCCAGACCCGAGGCCACGCGGAAGGCGTGGCGTGCGACCGAGCCGCTTTCCAGCAGATAGGAATGCTGGCGCAGCACGTCGGGGGTGACACCGCCGGACTGGGCCAGCCAGCCCAGCGTGTGGTCCAGCGCGGGGGCGTCGGCGGCGCAGTAGATCTCGGTGCGGTTGCAGGTGGAGATGATGGCCGTTTCCACCTCGGGGTGGCGGGTGGCACTGGTCAGCGACTGGCGCAGACCGGTCAATGTCGGTGCAATCTGGTCGAGTGCGAACGCAAACCGGCCCCGTAGATCCAACGGTGCCGTGTGATGGTTGATGCCGAGAGCCCAGACTGCCATAGACCATGATTATAAAATTCAGCGGCCTTTTGCGTTGACCCACAACGCAAAGACTTGATCTGTGTCATTTTCATGCCTGCCCTGACCTTCCTCAACCACCTGCTCAATTTTCTGGCACCGGCCGTTTTTCTGGCGGTGCTGCTGGGCGTGGGAGGGCGGATCTTCTGGCGTTCGGCCACGCCCCTGGTGAACCTGTGGGAGCAGATGTTGCTCAACGCCGTCCTCGGCGCAGCGGTGCTGGGCCTGTGTTTGGCGCTATCGGGCCGTGACGGCAAGCTGGCCACCTACGCACTGCTGGTGCTGGCCATGGGCAGCTGCCAGTGGCTGCTGCTGCGCGGCTGGAAAGCCTAGCGCGGGCGGCGAAGGCGGTGGACAACCGCTCTGGAGCGGGCCGGCTGCCCGCCCCATATATCTGCTGACCTCAGGGGTATAGCACCGCGCGGGCGGGGAGCTGGGGTGTTGGCGTTGCTACATAAAAAGCGCTTTTAGGGCAACTCGGCGGTGGTCCCGAGTGGCTGCGCCGCACGGTCCAGGGCCGCCTGCTCCAGCACCCAGTGGCGGAAATCCTGCAGTTCGGCGCTGGCGGGGCGCTGGGCCGGACGGCAGAGAAAGTAGCCGCGCTCGATGCGGAAGGCCCGTTGCACCGGCACCACAATGCGCCCGCTCGCCAGGTCCTCCTCGATCAGGCAGCGCTGCACCACGGCCACGCCCATGCCGGCAATCACGGCCTGCACCAGCAGCGTCACCTGTTCGAAGTCGGCCACCGGCGCGGGACACAGGTCCTCGCAGCCCATCTTGCTGAACCAGCGTGCCCAGTTGTCGGGGTAGTTGGTATGGGCTAGCAGCGGGCGGGCCATCAGGTCTTCGGGCCTGCGGATGGCCTGTGCGCCTTCCACGTCCTGGGGACGGCAGATGGGCACCAGGTCCTGGCCCACCAGATAGTCGGCGGCCAGCTGGTCCGGCCACGGGTCGGCGCCGATGCGCACCCAGGCATCGGTCTGCGGATCGGTCAGCGGGTCGTCGCGGCGATAGGGGGCAAAGCTCAGCACCGTGCCGGGATGGCGGGCGGTGAAGTCCGGCAGGCGCGGAATCAGCCAGTGGCTGAACAAGGTGGGCGGCACCGACAGGCGCAGCTGGCGCCCGCTGCGGCGGCGGCGCATGGCCGCGGTGGCGGATTCGATGGTGAAGATGGCCGGGCCGATGGCATCCAGATACTGCCGGCCGGCAGTGCTCAGCACGCTGCGGCGTCCCTGGCGTTCGAACAGGGCAAAGCCCAGATGCTCTTCCAGCCGGGCGATGGCGCGGCTGATGGCGCCCTGGGTGACGCTCAGCTGCTCGGCCGCCAGCGTGTAGCTGCCCAGGCGCGCTGCCTGGGCAAAGGCATGGAGTTCGGACAGGGAAGGGGACTGGATGCGCATGGGGCAGGAAGGCGGAAGGATGTGGAGGGACGCCGTCCCTGCAAGCAGCTTTTGCGCCAATTATGAGCATTGGTCATGCATGCGTGCCTTTTTGTCCCTTTTCGCCGGGCACGACGCAGCCAAGAATGGCCGCATTCACAACAATCCCCCGATCCTTGAGGAGAAGCACCCCCATGCAACTGCGCCGTACCCTGCTGGCTTCCGTGGCCGCTGCCGCCGCCCTGAGCGCCCTGGCGCCTGCCGTCTTCGCGGCCGACGCTGTCTACCCCAGCCGCCCGATCCGGCTGATCGTGCCGTTTGGCGCTGGCGGTTCCACCGACATGGTGGCCCGGTTGCTGGCCGAGAAGATGGGCCCCATCCTGGGCCAGGCCGTGGTGATCGAGAACAAGGGCGGCGCCGGCGGCTCGATTGGTGCGTCGGAAATCGCCAAGTCCGCACCGGACGGCTACACCATCGGCATGGCGACGGTGTCCACCCATGGTGCCAATCCGGCCATCATGACCAAGCTGCCGTATGACGCGAAGAAGGACTTTGCCCCCATCACCAATGTGATGAGCGTGCCCAGCGTGTTCGTGGTGCACCCCAGCGTGCCGGCCAAGACCATGAAGGAGTTCATTGCCCTGGCCAAGGCCCATCCCGGCAAGTACACCTTCGCCTCGCCCGGCACCGGCTCGCTGGGCCACGCCAATATCGAGAACTTCATGAATCTGGCTGGCATCGAGCTGCTGCACATTCCCTACAAGGGCGCGGGCCAGGCCCTGACCGATGCGCTGGGCGGCCAGGTCAACGCCATGACGGACAACCTGCCGTCTTCGCTGTCCAACATCCAGGCCGGCAAGCTGCGTCCGCTGGCCGTGCTGGCCTTCAAGCGTGCCGAGGTGCTGCCGGATGTGCCGACCTACACCGAGCTGGGCTATGCCCAGATGGGCGACGGCGGCTGGTTCGGTCTGGTGGCCCCGGCCGGCACGCCCAAGGCCGTGATCGCCAAGCTCAATGCGGCAGCGCACAAGGCGATGCAAGACCCCGCCTACCTGGCCAAGCAAAAGGAAATCTCTGGTGAAGGCATGGCCAACACGCCGGAACAATTTGCCAAGCAGATCGACACCGCCATTGCCCGCTACACCGCCGTGGCCCAGCGCGCCAACATCAAAATCAACTGATGACTGCGACTGCTGCCTTGCCTGATTTCCTGCAACCCCTGCCATTGCAGCCGGTGGTGGTGCGCCCGCCCCAGGGCGCGGTGCTGCCGCTGGTGTGCGATTCGCCGCACAGCGGCACCGCCTACCCGGCCGACTTCGGCGTGGCGGTGCCCCTGGCGCTGCTGCGCCGCGGGGAAGACACCCATGTGCACCGCCTGTGGGAGGCCCTGCCCGACTACGGCGCCACGCTGATCGAAGCCACGTTTCCGCGCACCTACATCGACCCCAACCGCGCGGAAGGGGACATCAACCCCGCCATGCTGGACGGGGAGTGGCCCGTGGCGCTGCAGCCCGGTCCCAAGACGCTGCAGGGCCTGGGCCTGGTGTGGGAGCGCATCAGCCAGGCCGGCCAGTCCACCCCGGTGTACGACCGCAAGCTGAGCGTGGCCGAGGTGCAGCAGCGCATCGAGCGCTACTGGCGCCCCTACCATGCGGCGGTGAGCCAGGCCATCCGCTGGAGCGTGGACCGCTTTGGCGGTGTGTGGCACATCAATCTGCATTCCATGCCCAGCGATGTCTACCAGCGCCTGGGTACGCCGGACAAGCAGCTGGCCGATTTTGTGCTGGGCGACCGCGACGGCACCACCTGTGCGCCGGAGTTCATCCACCTGATTGGTGACACGCTGCAGGCCCAGGGTTACAGCGTGGCCTACAACGAACCCTACAAGGGCGTGGCGCTGCTGGCCGATATCGGCCAGCCCCATCTGCAGCGCCACAGCATGCAGATCGAGATCAACCGCCCGCTCTACATGGACGAGGCCACGCGGGAACCCAACGCCGGCTTCGAGCCGCTGCGCCAGAACCTGCAAAAAGTGATGGCCGTGGTGAGCGACTACGTGCGCCAGCAGTTGCCCGTGCGTGGCTGATGGCCTTGCCTGGGGTAACAGCGGTGGGGATGCCGCTGTCGCCCAGGCAGCTTGCACAGGCTGACGGCTGGGGTTGCCCCCGTCTGTCCGCACGGCCCCCGTTTCTACAATCGCGCCAACGGCCCCGGCAGGGGCCGGATTTGCGTGGGCTGTTCGCACCGGCCTGCGCAGACCTTGCATTGCCAAAAAAACGGGAGACAACACCATGCAAAAAATCGTGCGCACCGGCCTGGCCCTGGCGGCCGGCGCTTTGCTGTCCGTGGCCCAGACCCAAGTTCTGGCCCAGACGTTCCCCAGCAAGCCCATCCGTGTGGTGGTGGGCTTTCCCGCCGGCGGCCCGCTGGACCAGCATGCCCGCCTGCTGAGCGACAAGCTGCAGGCCGTGCTGGGCCAGCCCATCGTGATGGACTACAAGCCCGGTGCCGGCGGTACCGTGGGCGCGCAGGACGTGATGAAGGCCCCGGCCGACGGTCACACCCTGATGGTGGCCAACACCGGCGTGATGGCCATCAACCCAGCGCTCTACCCCAAGCTGCCCTATGGCACGCTGAAGGATTTCACCCCCATTGCCCGCACCGCCATGCAGCCGCTGGCGCTGCTGGTCAACAACCAGGTGCCGAGCAAGACGCTGCCGGAATTCATTGCCTACGCCAAGTCCCATCCGGGCAAGGTCAACTACGGCTCGGCCGGCAACGGTGGCATCAGCCACCTGGTGCCCGAGATGTTCAAGATCGCCACCGGCACGCACATGGTGCATATCCCCTACCGCGGCAGCGCCCCGGCGTTTGCCGACCTGATGGGCGGCCAAGTGCAGTTCATGGCCGAAAGCATCCCCCAGGCCGCCAACTACCACAAGCAGGGCAAGGTGCGCGCCCTGGCGGTGACCAGCAAGACCCGCAACCCCGCACTGCCCGATACGCCCACGGCCATCGAAAGCGGCCTGAAGGGCTTCGAGGTGGTGGGGTTCTACGGTTTCCTGGCCCCGGCCGGCACGCCCAAGGAAGTGGTGGCCAAGCTGAGCGACGCCTTCCAGCAGGTGATGAACAACACCGATGTGCGCGAGCGCATGGTGACCCAGGGGGCCGACCCTGCCTTCCTGGGCGCGGACGATTTCGCCAAGTTCCTGGGCGGCGAGCTGCCGCGCTGGGCGGCGGCGGTGAAGGCCTCCGGCACCAAGATGGATTGACCGCCAGGGCCTTGCCTCTTCGCATCTTTGCCGCTTCGCCTGTGCTCCGGTGTGGCGTGGGCGCGGGGAGGGCGGCGTCCACGCCAAGGCCTGCGCACAGGAGGCACCGCCATCTAGAAAAAAAGCCCGGGACTGCCGGGCTTTGTGGCCACGGTGCTTTGCTTACAGCTGGCTGTGGGTCTGCGCCGGGCTGAACAGGTCCACGCGGTCGGTGATGATGCCGTCCGTGCCCAGGTCGATCAGGCGCTGGGCGGCCCATTCGTCGTTCACCGTGTAGCTGCTGCAGCGCAGGCCGGCGCCGTGCACCTTGGCCACCAGCTCGGGGGTCCACAGGGCGTGGTTGAGCACCATGGCGCTGCAGTCCAGATCCAGGGCGGTCTGCAGTTCGGCATCGCCGCTGCCATCGGCCAGTTGGTCCACCAGCAGGCCGCGCGGAATGTGGGGGGAGATTTCCCGGGCGCCGCGCAGCGAGTCCGGCTTGAACGAGGTGAACAGCGGCGGCACTTCCGCCTGGGGCCAGATGCGGTTCATCAGCACACCGCAGGCGCGGCCCGTTTCCAGCTCCTGGCCGGGCGTGGGCTTGATTTCCACATTCAGGTGCAGGTGGTTGGCCAGGCACCAGCGGGCCAGGGCCTCCAGCGTGGGCAGCGCTTCGCCCGCATAGGCGCGCGAATGCCAGCTGCCGGCATCCAGCTCGGCGATCTGGCCCATGGTCAGTTCGCCACCGATGCCGTGGCCGTTGGTGGTGCGCTCCAGCGTGGCGTCGTGCATCAGGAACAGCACGCCGTCGCTGCTGAGCTTGGCATCGCATTCGAAGAAGCGGTAGCCGTGCAGCGCGCCCAGGCGGAAGGCGCTCAGGGTGTTTTCCGGAGCCAGCTTGCCGGCGCCGCGGTGGGCCACCCAACGGGGGTAGGGCCAGGGTTTCAATGCAGTAGTCATAGTCTTGCCAGTGCGAACGTGACAAGAGCACCACAAGCTGGGCCTGGGGTGCTCTTCTTTCAGGATTCAGTGAACCGGGGGGCGGGCTTTATGCGCGCTTTCCCGTTTCGGCGTTGAACCAGTGCAGCCGGTCTTCGCGGGCCGAGATGCGGGCCGTTTCGCCGGGCTTGGGGAAGGGCTTGCCTTCTTCGATGCGGACGGTGACGTCCTCATCGCCCACCTTGCCGTACAGCAGGCGCTCGGCACCCAGCAGTTCCACGGTGTGCACCTTGAATTCCACGCCGCCGGTTTCGACCAGGTCGATGTGTTCGGGGCGGATGCCCAGGATCAGGCCGGGCTTGCCATTGGGCGAGTGCTTCAGCAGGTTCATGGGGGGCGAACCGATGAAGCCGGCCACGAAGGTGGAGGCCGGGGTGTGGTAGACCTCTTCGGGCGTGCCGAACTGCTCCACATGGCCGCCGTTCATCACCACCATGCGCTGGGCCAGGGTCATAGCCTCGACCTGGTCGTGGGTCACGAACAGGCTGGTGATGCCCAGCTCGGCGTGCAGCTTCTGGATTTCCAGGCGGGTCTGGCCGCGCAGCTTGGCGTCCAGATTGGACAGGGGTTCGTCAAACAGGAACACCTGGGGCTGGCGCACGATGGCACGGCCCATGGCCACACGCTGGCGCTGGCCGCCGGACAGCTGGCGGGGCTTGCGGTCCAGCAGGTGGCTCAGTTCCAGAATCTTGGCGGCCTTGTCCACGCGGCGCTTGATCTCGTCTTCCGGCACCTTGGCGAGCTTCAGGCCGTAGGCCATGTTCTCGTAGTTGCTCATGTGCGGGTACAGCGCGTAGTTCTGGAACACCATGGCGATGTTGCGCTTGGCGGGTTCCAGGTCATTGACCTTCTTGTCGCCGATGACCAGATCGCCATCGGTGATTTCTTCCAGGCCGGCAATCATGCGCAGCAGCGTGGACTTGCCGCAGCCCGAAGGGCCGACCAGCACGACGAATTCGCCGTCCTTGATCTCGACGTTGATGCCGTGGATGACGGGCACGGCAGTCTTGCCGATGCCGTAGCGCTTGACGATGTTCTTGAGGGAAATGGAAGCCATAACAGTCGTATTTCGTTCAATGGGTCACAAGGTGGTGGGTACAGCCAGCAGGGTCAGGATTGGTCGAGATTTACTTCTCGGTATCCACCAGGCCTTTGACAAACCACTTTTGCATCAGGATCACCACGGCCGTGGGCGGCAGCATGGCCAGGATGGCGGTGGCCATCACGATATTCCAGTCCACGGCGGCTTCGCCACCGGCCAGCATGCGCTTGATACCGATCACCACGGGGTACATGTCTTCCGAGGTGGTCATCAGCAGCGGCCACAGGTACTGGTTCCAGCCATAGATGAACTGGATCACGAACAGTGCGGCAATCGAGGTCTTGGACAAGGGCACCAGGATGTCCTTGAAAAAGCGCATGGCGCCGGCGCCGTCGATGCGGGCGGCTTCCACCAGCTCGTCCGGCACCGTCAGGAAGAACTGGCGGAACAGGAAGGTGGCGGTGGCCGAGGCGATCAGCGGCAGGGTCAGACCGGCATAGCTGTTGAGCAGGCCGAGCTCGGCCACGACCTTGTAGGTCGGCAGGATACGCACTTCCACCGGCAGCATCAGCGTCAGGAAGATGGCCCAGAAGCAGACCATCTTGAAGGGGAAGCGGAAGTAGACGATGGCGAAGGCCGACAGCAGCGAGATGGCGATCTTGCCCACGGTGATGATGATGGCCACCCAGAAGGAGACCCACATCATGTGCACGACGTTGGTGTTGGAGCCCAGCTTGCCGGAGCCCAGCAGGGCTTCGCGGTAGTTTTCCCACATGTGGGCGCCGGGCAGCAGCGGCATGGGCGACTGGACGATGGCTTCCGCGGTGTGGGTGGAGGCAATCAGGGCCAGGTACAGCGGGAAGGCCACGATGGCCACGCCGAGGATCAGCACGGCATGGGACAGGATATTCAGCCAGGGGTTGCGATCAACCATGATCAGTACTGCACTTTCTTCTCAACATAGCGGAACTGAACCACAGTCAGCACGACAACGATCAGCATCAGGATCACGGACTGGGCTGCCGAGCCGCCCAGGTCCAGTGCCTTGAAGCCGTCCTGGTAGACCTTGTAGACCAGGATGGAGGTGGACTGGCCGGGGCCGCCCTGGGTGGCTGCGTCGATGATGCCGAAGGTGTCAAAGAACGCGTAGACGATGTTGATCACCAGCAGGAAGAAGGTGGTGGGCGACAGCAGCGGCAGCTGGATGTTCCAGAAGCGGCGCCAGGGGCCGGCACCATCGATGGAAGCGGCTTCGATCAGCGCCTTGGGAATGGACTGCAGGCCTGCCAGGAAGAACAGGAAGTTGTAGGAGATCTGTTTCCACACCGAGGCGATGACGATCAGGGTCATGGCCTGGCTGTCGTTCATCATGTGGTTCCAGTTCACGCCCAGCTTGCCCAGGTAGTAGGTCACCACGCCGATGGACGGCGAGAACAGGAACACCCACAGCACGCCGGCGATCACCGGGGCCACGGCGTAGGGCACGATCAGCAGGGTCTTGTAGACCATGGCGAAGCGCACGATGCGGTCGGCAAAGATGGCCAGGGCCAGCGACACTGCGATGCCCACGCCAGCCACCAGCACCGAGAACAGGGCCGTGCGGTTGAAGGAATTCAGGTAGGTCGGGTCGGCGAGCAGGTTGCGGAAGTTATCCAGCCCCACCCATTCGGTGCTCATGCCAAAGGCGTCTTCCATCTGGAATGACTGGAGCACTGCCTGGCCCGCAGGCCAGAAAAAGAAGATGCCAATGATGAGCAGCTGGGGTGCGATCAGCAACCAGGGCAACCATTTGGACCGGAAAAGTACGCGTTTTTCCATGGGATTCACAAACTCAAAAGCCGCCGTTGCCCATGAAAGGAACTGCGGGGGGCTGGGGTCGCTGCCTCCACCGCAGCAGGTGGGGAAGCGAGTCGAAACGAAACGAAACGCTTTTTAGCGAATTTGCGCGTATTGTGCCCAGTGAAAAGCCGCTGCGCCAGAGGCTGCAGCGGCTCTACCCCCAAATCGAGGGGAATTACTTATTACTTGTAAGAGCGCTCGAAGCGTGCCAGCAGTTCGTTACCGCGCGACACGATAGCGTCCAGGGCTTGCTGGCCGGTCTTCTTGCCTGCCCACACCTGTTCGAGTTCTTCGTCCTCGATGGTGCGGATCTGCACGTAGTTGCCCAGACGGATGCCGCGCGACTTGTCGGTCACCTTGCGGATCATCTGCGTCACGGCGGTGTCCGTGCCAGGGTTCTTCTGGTAGAAGCCGGACTTGTTGGTCAGGTCATACGCGGCCATGGTCACAGGCAGGTAGCCGGTGCGTTGGTGCGAAGCGGCCTGGACCTTGGTCTGCGACAGGAATTCGAAGAACTTGGCCACGCCCTTGTACTCTTCGGACTTCTTGCCTGCCATCACCCACAGCGATGCGCCACCGATCACGGTGTTCTGGGGCGCGCCCTTCACATCGGGGTAGTAGGGCAGGGGAGCCAGTGCGTAGGCGAACTTGGCGTTCTTGGCCACGTCGCCGTAGAAACCGGACGAGGTCTGGATCATGGCGCATTCACCGGCGGTGAACGAAGCCTGGGCGGTGGAAGCGCGGCCCTTGTACACAAACTCGCCGGCCTTGGCTGCGGCAGCCAGGTTGTCGATGTGCTTGACGTGCAGGGGCGAGTTGATCTTCAGGCGGGCCTTGTGGCCGTTGGCGCTCAGACCGTTCTGCTCGGTCGCGAATTCGACGTTGTGCCAGGTGGAGAAGGATTCCAGCTGGGTCCAGCCCTGCCATGCCAGGGTCATGGGGCAGCTGTGGCCGCTGGCCTTGAGCTTCTTGGCGGCTTCGAACACTTCAGGCCAGGTGGTGGGGGCCTTGTCGGGGTTCAGGCCGGCCTTCTTGAAGGCGTCCTTGTTGTAATAGAAGATGGTGGTGGAGCTGTTGAACGGGAAGCTCAGCATCTGGCCGTTGGGGGCTGTGTAGTAACCGGCCACAGCGGGGATGTAGGCCTTGGGGTCGAAGGACACGCCGGCATCGGACATCACCTTGCCCACGGGCACGGTGGCGCCCTTGGAAGCCATCATGGTGGCGGTGCCCACTTCGAACACTTGCAGGATGTGGGGGGCATTGCCCGAACGGAACGCGGCAATGGCGGCCGTCATGGACTCGTCATACACGCCCTTGAAGGTCGGGACGATCTTGTATTCCTTCTGGCTTTCGTTGAATTCCTTGGCCAGATCGTTAACCCATTCGTTGTTCACGGCGGTCATCGAGTGCCACCACTGGATCTCGGTGGCGGCGTGGGCGGTGCCGATGGCGGCTGCGGTCATTGCGGCGGACAAAGCCAGGCGCTTGAATTGCATGCAGGAACTCCTTGGATTGCTATGCGGGGAGAGATATGCCAGCCATATTAAAGGGCGAGCATGGCGTTTGTGTGACGGGCACGTGACGGGGTTTCCCCCTGGCGCGGATGCCACATGGCTCCGATTTCATGCAGTTGTCACTAAACGTTGTGGCGCATTCTATGTTCGCTTCTATTCGATGTCGTTCCTGATTTTTCCTATCTGGGGTCTTGAAGCCGTGCGCTGGATCAGAGAATGCAGTGGCGGCGCGGTGGCTTAGGGGGAACCCCGGCAGAAACCGGGGCCCTGGCATAAAATCACGCTCCCCATGGCTAAGGAGCGCCCTCCAGGGTGCCCACCCCCGGTCCACCACATGAATGCACCGATTGCGCAGGCCGCCTTGTTGGGCAAGACGGCTGAACCTGCCCGACTCCGCGAGATTCCCTATAACTACACCTCGTTTTCTGACCGGGAAATCGTGATCCGCCTGCTTGGCGCGCCCGCCTGGAGCGTGCTGGAGCTGTTGCGCAGCGAACGCCAGACCGGCCGTTCTGCCCGCATGCTCTACGAAGTGCTGGGCGACATCTGGGTGGTGCAACGCAACCCCTATCTGCAGGACGACCTGTTCCACAACCCCGACCGCCGCAAGCAGCTGGTGGAGGCGCTGGAACACCGCATGGCCGAGGTGCAAAAGCGCCGCGTCCCCGAGGCCGATGCCCAGCGCGACGCCCTGGTGGGCGAGCTGATCGAGGCGGCCAACAATGCCGTGCGCGAGTTCGACCGCACCTTTGACGAAGCCGAGAAGTTGCGCCAGCGGGTGCGCAAGACGCTGGGCAAGCTGACGCACAAGGACAACATCAAGTTCGATGGTCTGTCGCGCGTCAGCCATGTGACCGATGCCACCGACTGGCGGGTGGAATACCCCTTCGTGGTGCTGACCCCGGATTCCGAAGTGGAGATGGCAGGCCTCGTCAAAGGCTGTATCGACATCGGCCTGACCATCATCCCGCGTGGAGGCGGCACCGGCTACACCGGCGGCGCGATTCCGCTGACCTGGCGCTCGGTGGTGATCAACACCGAAAAGCTCGATGCCATCACCGAAGTCGAGATGGTGCAGCTGCCCGGCGTAAGCCATCCCGTGCCCACCGTGTGGACCGAGGCCGGCGTGGTGACCCAGCGCGTGGCCGATGCGGCCGAGCGTGGCGGCTTTGTGTTCGCCGTGGACCCGACATCGATTGAAGCCTCCTGCATTGGCGGCAACATCGCCATGAATGCCGGCGGCAAGAAAGCCGTGCTGTGGGGCACGGCGCTGGACAACCTGGCCAGCTGGCGCATGGTGACACCGGATGCGCAGTGGCTGGAAGTGACCCGCGTGGACCACAACCTGGGCAAGATCCACGACGCCGAGATGGCCAGCTTCGAGCTGAAGTACTTCGAGGCGGACGGCAAGACCCCGGTGCGTAGCGAACGCCTGGACATCCCCGGCCACAAGTTCCGCAAGGAAGGCCTGGGCAAGGACGTGACGGACAAGTTCCTCTCCGGATTGCCCGGGGTGCAGAAGGAAGGCACGGACGGCCTGATCACCAGCGCCCGCTGGGTGGTGCACCGCATGCCGGCCCACACGCGCACGGTGTGCATGGAGTTCTTCGGCAACGCCAAGGATGCAGTGCCCTCGATCGTCGAGATCAAGGACTACATGTTCGCCGAGCAAAAGCGCAGCGGCGTGCTGCTGGCCGGCCTGGAGCATCTGGACGACCGCTACCTGCGTGCCGTGGGCTATGCCACCAAGAGCAAGAAGGGTGATGGCCACCTGCCCAAGATGGTGCTGATCGGCGACATCGTGGGCGACGACGCCGACGAAGTGGCGCGCGTGACCAGCGAAGTGGTGCGCATTGCCAATTCGCGCAACGGCGAAGGCTTCATCGCCATCAGTGCCGAAGCGCGCAAGAAGTTCTGGCTGGACCGCAAGCGCACGGCGGCCATCAGCCGCCACACCAACGCCTTCAAGATCAATGAAGACGTGGTGATCCCGCTGCCGCGCATGGCCGAGTACACCGACGGCATCGAGCGCATCAATATCGAACTCTCGCTGCGCAACAAGATCAAGCTGTGCGATGCGCTGCTGGCCTTCCTGCAGCAGGGCAATCTGCCGCTGGGCAAGCAGGACGACGCCGGCGACATTCCCACGGCCGAGCTGCTGGAAGACCGCGTGCTCCAGGCCGTGGAGCTGGTGCAGGAAGTGCGAGCCCTGTGGGCCGGCTGGCTGCGCGACGTGGCGACCCTGTTCCCGCAGCTGCAGGACCACACGCTGCGCTCCAGCTGGAAGACGCAAATCAAGGCCCCGCTGGCGCAGATCTTCAACGGCGAAGCCTTCAAGCCCTTGCTGGACGAGGCTGCGCAGGTCCACCAGCGCGTGCTCAAGGGCCGTGTGTGGGTGGCGCTGCACATGCACGCCGGTGACGGCAATGTGCACACCAACATCCCGGTCAACTCCGACGACTACGAGATGCTGCAGACCGCCCACGAAGCCGTGGCGCGCATCATGCAGCTGGCCCGCAGCCTGGATGGCGTGATTTCGGGTGAACACGGCATCGGCATCACCAAGCTGGAGTTCCTGACCGACGAAGAGTTGCAGCCGTTTGCCGACTACAAGCAGCGCGTGGACCCTGAGGGGCGTTTCAACCGCGGCAAGCTGATCCGCGAGAAAAGCGGCCTGGTGCCCGCCCGCTCGCCGCGCGAAGCGCTGATGTATGCCGACCTGACCAACGCCTACACGCCATCGTTTGGCCTGATGGGGCATGAGTCGCTGATCATGCAGCAGAGCGACATCGGCGCCATTGCCGACTCGGTCAAGGACTGCCTGCGCTGCGGCAAGTGCAAGCCGGTGTGCAACACGCACGTGCCGGGCGCCAATCTGCTGTATTCGCCGCGCAACAAGATTCTGGCCACCTCGCTGCTGGTGGAAGCCTTTCTGTACGAGGAGCAGACGCGCCGCGGCGTGTCCATCAAGCACTGGCAGGAGTTCGAGGATGTGGCCGACCACTGCACCGTCTGCCACAAGTGCTTCACGCCCTGCCCGGTCAAGATCGACTTCGGCGACGTGACCATGAACATGCGCAATCTGCTGCGCAAGATGGGCAAAAAGAGCTTCAATCCGGGCAACAAGATGGCCATGGCCATGCTCAATGCCACCAACCCCGACACCATCAAGCTGCTGCGCAAGGGCATGGTGGGCGTGGGCTTCAAGGCGCAGCGCATTGCGTCCGACCTGCTGCATGCGGTGGCCAAGCCGCAGCTCAAGCACCCGCCAGCGTCGGTGGGCAAGCCTGCGCTCAAGGAGCAGGTGATCCACTTCGTGAACAAGAAGCTGCCCGGCGGTCTGCCCAACAAGACGGCCCGCGCGCTGCTGGACATCGAAGACAAGGAGTACGTGCCCATCATCCGCAATCCGCAGACCACCAGTGCGGACACGGAGGCGGTGTTCTACTTCCCCGGCTGCGGCTCGGAGCGCCTGTTCAGCCAGGTGGGCCTGGCCACGCAGGCCATGCTGTGGCATTCCGGCGTGCAGACCGTGATGCCTCCGGGCTATCTGTGCTGTGGCTACCCGCAGCGCGGCAGCGGCCAGTACGACGTGGCGGACAAGATGATCACCGACAACCGGGTGCAGTTCCACCGCGTGGCCAACACGCTGAACTACCTGGATATCAAGACGGTGGTGGTGTCCTGCGGTACCTGCTATGACCAGCTGCAGGGCTACCATTTCGACAAGATCTTCCCGGGTTGCCGCATCATCGACATCCACGAGTTCCTGCTGGAAAAGGGCATCACCTTGCCGCAAGGCCAGGGTGGCTACCTCTACCACGACCCCTGCCACAGCCCCATGAAGCTGCAGGACCCGATGAAGACCGTGAAGGCCCTGGTGGGCGACGGCGTGATCAAGAGCGACCGCTGCTGCGGCGAATCCGGCACGCTGGCGGTGTCGCGTCCCGATATCTCCACCCAGATCCGTTTCCGCAAGGAACAGGAAATCCTGAAGGGCGAGGCCGAGTTGCGCGCCAACGGCGCGGTGGGCGAGAAGGAGAACGTGAAGATCCTGACCAGCTGCCCCGCCTGCCTGCAAGGGCTGAGCCGTTACGGCAATGACCTGAAGGATGGCCTGCTGGAAGCCGACTACATCGTGATCGAGATGGCCAAGCAGATCCTGGGCGAGAACTGGCTGCCCGAGTACGTGGCCCGCGCCAACAACGGCGGCATCGAACGGGTGCTGCTGTGAGCACCGCCGTGGCCTCCACCGCACCAGCCGGCTGCCCCTTGTGCGACGGCCTGGGTGGCGCGCTGGTCTGGCAAGGGCGCAACGCCCGCGTGATCCGTGCGCAGGAAGAGGGCTTTCCCGCCTTCTACCGCGTGGTGTGGACGGCGCATGCGGCCGAGTTCACCGACCTGAGCGTGGCCGAGCGCGCCGAGTGCATGGAACTGGTGGCCGCGGTGGAGCGCGTGCTGCGCGACCGGCTGTCGCCCGACAAGGTCAATCTGGCCGCCTTGGGCAATATGGTGGCCCATCTGCACTGGCATGTGATTGCGCGCTGGCGCTGGGACAGCCACTTTCCCGGTTCCGTCTGGGCCGCGGTGCAGCGCCCGCGCGATCCGGCACGCGAGGCCGAGGTGCAGGCCCAGCTCGACGCCACGGACCGCGCGATCGCCGCGGCACTGGATGCGCGGACGTGAACACAACAGCAGCTGCATGTGCACCAGCAGCGCAGGTTTTAGATAGGTAATTGCCATGGCTGACATGCCTCTTCCCCAGTCCATCACCCTGCACGGCGCCTCGCGCGTGCTGGAGCTGGGCTATGCCGACGGCGCCGTGCACCGTCTGCCGTTTGAACTGCTGCGCGTGTATTCGCCTTCGGCCGAAGTGCAGGGCCACGGCCCGGGCCAGGAAGTGCTGCAGACCGGCAAGCGCGATGTGACCATCGTCAACCTGGAGCCCGTGGGCAATTACGCGCTCAAGCCCTTCTTCAGCGACGGCCACGAAAGCGGCCTGTACACCTGGACCTATCTGTACGAGATGGGCAGCAAGCAGGAGGCGCTGTGGGCCGACTATCTGGCACGCCTGGCGGCGGCCGGTGTGGACCGTGACACGCCCATGCCAGGCAAGGCCAGCGGCGGCAGCTGCGGCACGGGCGGTGGTTGCGGCAGCAGCAGCGCCGAGGCCCCGGCCGCCAGCGGTGGCGGCTGCGGCAGCGGTTCCTGCGGCTGCGGCGCCTGATCCCGCGCAACCCCCTTCGTGGCGACGGCAGGAACTTGGACCCCGTACAGCAGTCCAATTCTCTGCGGTGCTATAGTTAAAGTAGCTTGCGCTGCACGTGGCGCAAGCGTTTATCGCCCCTTTGGCTTGAAGCGATGCCCTGTTGCACTACGGGGTTGTCGCTGTACGAGCCGCCCGGGGCTGCTTACATTCCTGTCCTATGAGCAGCACACATTTTGGTTTCGAGACCGTTGACGAGAAAGACAAGGCCAGCCGCGTGCGCGGCGTGTTTGACTCGGTCGCGTCCAAGTACGACATCATGAATGACCTGATGTCCGGCGGTCTGCACCGTGCCTGGAAGGCCTACACCGTGATGGTGGCCAACCTCAAGGAAGGGGACCAGGTGCTGGACATCGCCGGGGGGACCGGCGATCTGTCGATGGCGTTTTCCAAGAAGGTCGGCAACAGCGGCCGCGTGGTGCACACCGACATCAACGAAGCCATGCTGCGCACGGGCCGCAACCGTCTGGTGGACAAGGGCATCATCCTGCCCACCCTGGTGTGCGATGCCGAAAAGCTGCCGTTCCCCGACGCGCACTTCGATCTGGTGAGCGTGGCCTTCGGTCTGCGCAACATGACGCACAAGGACGCTGCGCTCAAGGAAATGAACCGCGTGCTCAAGCCTGGCGGCAAGCTGCTGGTGCTGGAGTTCTCCAAGGTGGCCAAGCCGCTGGAGAAGTCCTATGACTTGTACTCATTCAAGGTGCTGCCCTTCCTGGGTAAGCTGGTGGCGGGCGATGACTCCAGCTACCGCTATCTGGCGGAGTCCATCCGCATGCACCCGGGGCAGGAAGCGCTCAAGACCCTGATGCAGGACGCGGGTTTCGGGCATGTGGACTATCACAACATGACGGGCGGCATCGTGGCCCTGCATGTGGGTATCAAGTGCTGACGCTGAAAGGACAGGTACCTATGCAGTACGGATTTTCAAAAGGTTTTGGTTAGTTCGGAATTTTTTCCCATTATTAGGAGAGCAAAGCAATGATGAAGGTGTGGGCAGTGGTTTTGGTCGCAGCGTTGGCTGTGGTGCATCCCTCCGTGGAAGCCAAACGCATGGGCGGTGGCGGTTCCATGGGCAAGCAGTCGAGCAATGTGACGCAGCGTGAAGCTGCGCCCCGTGCACCCCAGCAAGCACCGGCCCAGCAACAGGCCGCAACCCCCAAGCCCGCTACCCCGGCCGCCACGCCGGCAGCGCCTGCCAAGAAGCCCTGGGGCGCCATGCTGGGCGGCCTGGCCGCAGGTCTGGGCCTGGCCTGGCTGGCCCATTCGCTGGGTTTTGGTGAAGCCTTCGCCAACATGCTGATGTTCGGTCTGCTGGCACTGGCCGTGATGGTGGTGATCGGCATGGTCCTGCGTGCCCGCAGCAAGCCCAAGGCCGCCGCCAGCGCTGCAGCATCGCCTTTCGCCTTCCAGGGCGCGGGGGCCCCGGTCCCGGAGGCCGTGGTGCAGCCGCGTGACTACAACCCGAAGAATGTGGGCAACGATGCATCGGCCCGCCCCTGGGAGCAGGACCATGTGCCGGCCACCGGCGGCAGCATGATCGGCTCCGGCCTGGCAGCGTCGGCACCGAACTGGAGCGTGCCGGCCGACTTTGACGCCGCAGGCTTCCTGGAAGCCGCCAAGCGCAACTTCGTGACCCTGCAGGCCGCCTGGGACCGTGGCGATGTCGCCACGCTGCGTTCCATGATGACCGACGAGATGCTGTCCGAGATCAAGAGCCAGCTGCAAGAGCGTGAAGCCCAGAGCGGCGGCGTGCTCAACCAGACCGATGTGGTGATGATCGAAGCCCAGCTGCTGGGCATTGAAGACCTGGGCCATGCCTACATGGCCAGTGTGGAGTTCTCGGGCATGATCCGTGAAGATGCCTCCGCAGGCCCCAGCCCCTTCCGCGAAGTCTGGAATATGACCAAGCCGAAGAGCAATTCCAGCGGCTGGCTGGTGGCGGGATTGCAGGCACTGCAATAAAAATCTTTCCACTTCAGGAATAATCGGGGGACTATGGCAACACAGTCCCCTTTTTCTTTTCTCAACGGCCTGGTCGAACGCGTGGTGGAAACCGTGCAGCCGCCCCAGTGGCTGGTGCACGAAACCCAGCAGCGCGTCGTGCTCTTCCTCAACCATGTGCTGATGCAGGAGAAAGCGGCCATGGAGCGCCTGGTGCGCCAGAAAGGGCGTGTGGCCCGGGTGCAGTGGCGCAATTTCAATATGGCGCTGCTGATCACGCCGGCCGGCCTGTTCAATCTGGCCCCCGAAGGCGCCACCCCCGACCTGCTGCTGGAAATTGCCGACAGCAATCCGCTGGTGCTGGCCAAGACGGCCCTGCGCGGCGACAAGCCCGCCATCCGCATCGAGGGTGATGTGCAGCTGGCGGCCGACATCCACTGGCTGGTCGACAACGTCGAGTGGGATGTGGAAGAAGATCTGGCACGCATCATCGGTGACACGCCGGCCCACATGATCGGCAGCGCGGCCCGCAAGCTGGCCCAGGGGCTGCGCCAGTTCGTCGGTGCTCGCATGGCCAAGGCCGATGAGGCCACCACACCTGCCCCCGGCGCACAGAACAACCTGCCGGTGGCCGACGCCGAGCCGCGCCAGCCGCAATGAGCAAGTTCCTGCGGGGCGCCACCATCCTCTGGGTGGCCTTGCGCTATGGGCTGGATGAGCTGGTGCTCTCTGGCTTCGAGCATCCCTGGCTGCGCGGCCTGCGCCGCGTGCTGACACTGGGCCGCAAGCTGGACGCGCCGCGCGGCGTGCGCCTGCGCGAGGCGCTGGAATCGCTGGGCCCGATTTTTGTGAAGTTCGGCCAGGTGCTGTCCACACGCAGCGACCTGATGCCGCCCGATGTGGCAGAAGAGCTGGCCAAGCTGCAGGACCGCGTGCCGCCGTTCGATCCCCAGATTGCGGTGGACACCATCGAGAAATCGTTTCGCAAGCCGCTGGACCAGGTGTTCCTGAGCTTCGAGCGCGTGCCCGTGGCCAGTGCCTCGATCGCCCAGGTGCACTTCGCCACCGTGGTGGACCGGGATGGCAAGGAGCGCGAAGTGGCCGTCAAGGTGCTGCGCCCCGGCATGAAGCGCGTGATCGACAAGGATCTGGCGCTGATGCACATGATGGCCAGCTGGGTGGAGCGGCTTTCCGCCGATGGCAAGCGCCTCAAGCCCCGCCAGGTGGTGGCCGAGTTCGACAACTACCTGCACGACGAGCTGGACCTGATCCGCGAAGCCTCCAATGCAGCGCAGCTGCGCCGCAACATGGACGGCCTGGATCTGGTGCTGATTCCCGAGGTGTACTGGGATTTCTGCCGCCCCGACGTGATGGTGATGGAGCGCATGAAGGGCGTTCCCATCAACCAGATCGAGCGTCTGCGTGAAGCCGGGGTGGGCATCCCCAAGCTGGCGCGCGACGGAGTCACCATTTTCTTCACCCAGGTGTTCCGCGACGGCTTTTTCCACGCCGACATGCACCCGGGCAACATCATGGTCAGCCTGGAGCCCGAGACCTTCGGGCGCTATATCTCGCTGGACTTCGGCATCGTCGGCACGCTGACCGAGTACGACAAGGAGTATCTGGCGCAGAACTTCACGGCCTTCTTCCGGCGTGACTACAAGCGCGTGGCCGAGCTGCACATCGAAAGTGGCTGGGTGCCGCCCACCACCCGGGTGGACGAGCTTGAAGCCGCCATCCGCGCCGTGTGCGAACCGTACTTCGACCGTCCGCTGGCCGAGATTTCGCTGGGCATGGTGCTGATGCGTCTGTTCCAGACCTCGCGCCGCTTCCAGGTGGAAATCCAGCCGCAGCTGGTGCTGCTGCAAAAGACCCTGCTCAACATCGAGGGCCTGGGCCGCCAGCTGGACCCGAATCTGGACCTGTGGAGCACGGCCAAGCCCTTCCTGGAAAAGTGGATGCTGGACCAGATGGGGCCGCAACGTCTGTGGCGCGAACTGAAGGCCGAGGCCCCCCGCTATGCCAAGCTGCTGCCCGAGCTGCCCCGTCTGGTACAGCAGTTCCTGCAGCAGGACCGCCACGGCAGCCAGCAGGCCATGCGGGAGCTGCTGGCCGAACAGAAGCGCACCAACCGATTGCTGCAGATGATTCTGTACGGGGGCGTGGGTTTTGTGCTGGGCCTGGTGGTGGTGCGCATCTTGCTAGTGACGCACTTCATTTTCTGAATCTACAAAAACAACTTTCAACGGGAGAACCAGCGTGCTGCTCTTCATGGTGATTGCTTACCTGTTCGTCACCATCGGCATCGGCCTGTGGGCGGCCAGGCGGGTGAAAAACACGGCCGACTTCGCGATTGCCGGCCGGCATTTGCCGATGTACATGATCATCACCACCACGTTTGCCACGTGGTTCGGTTCGGAGATCGTGCTGGGCGTGCCGGCCAAGTTCATCGAAGGCGGCCTCCATGCCGTGGTGGAAGACCCGTTTGGCGCCGGCATGTGCCTGATCCTGGTGGGCCTGTTCTTTGCCGGCAAGCTCTACCGCATGACGCTGCTGACCATCAGCGACTACTACCGGGGCCGTTTCGGTCGCGGCATCGAAGTGGTCTGCTCGCTGATCATCATGCTCAGCTACCTGGGCTGGGTCTCGGCCCAGGTCACAGCGCTGGGCCTGGTGTTCAATCTGCTGTCCGGTGACCTGATCAGCGTGCCCTGGGGCATGGCGATCGGCGTGCTCTCCATTCTGGTCTACACCCTCTGGGGTGGCATGTGGTCGGTGGCCGTGACGGACTTCATCCAGATGATCATTCTGGTGCTGGGTCTGGTGGTGCTGGCCTTTTTTGCGGCCGACATGGCCGGCGGTGCGGACAAGGTGATCGATCTGGCCACCAGCCGCGATCTGTTCAAGTTCTGGCCCGAGCCCAGCTGGCACGAAATCCTGTTCTTCTTCGGCGCGGCCATCACCATGATGCTGGGCTCCATTCCGCAGCAGGACGTGTTCCAGCGCGTGATGTCGGCCAACAGCGAAAAGGCGGCCGTGCGTGGCACCGTGATCGGTGGCACCGCCTACATCTTCTTCGCCTTTGTGCCCATGTTTCTGGTGGCCAGTGCGCTGCTGATCATGCCGGAAGAGGCCACGGCCCTGCTGGGAGACGATCCGCAGAAGGTGCTGCCCACGCTGGTGATGGACAAGATGCCCGTGGTCATGCAGGTGCTGTTCTTCGGTGCGCTGCTGTCGGCCATCAAGTCCTGCGCATCGGCCACCTTGCTGGCCCCCAGCGTGACCTTCACCGAAAACATCTGGCGCCAGTTCCGCCCGATGACCAGCGACCGCGAAAACTTGCTCACCATGCGCATCAGCGTGCTGGTGTTCGCCGCCTGCGTGCTGACCTATTCCATCCTGATGGAAGGCACGCCCATCTACGAACTGGTGTCCAGCGCCTACCAGGTGCCGCTGGTGGGGGCTTTTGTGCCGCTGGTGTTTGGTCTGTACTGGAAGCGGGCCAGCACCCAGGGCGCCATTGCCGCGGTGACGCTGGGCATTGGCGTGTGGCTGTTGTTCATGGTGGTGCCGGGCTGGGCGGACGTATTCCCGCAGCAGCTGGCAGGCCTGCTGGCGGCCATGACCGGCATGGTGACGGGTTCGCTGCTGCCGCAGTGGATCACCAACCGCCGTGATGAAGTGGTGCACTACACCTCGGACACGCCGGTTGTCGGGGTCTGAGTTCCTGTCTTGTTGCGGGCCCCGCCGCCGGGTTTGGCAACGGGCGCCCGATGGGGATTGGGCCTTGCCGGGCTTCGCCAAGTCTGGCTGCCTATAATGAAGGGTTTTGCGAAATCCTTTTTTCCTCCCTCTGCGCTATGCCGATCTATGCATATAAGTGTGGCTCCTGTGGCCACGCCAAAGACGTTCTGCAGAAAATGTCGGATGCGCCGCTGACGGCCTGTCCGGCCTGCGGTGCCGAGGCCTTTTCCAAGCAGCTGACGGCCCCGGGCTTCCAGCTCAAGGGCTCGGGCTGGTATGCCACCGACTTCAAGGGCGGCTCGACCTCCCAGGCGGCGGCTGCGCCTGCCTGCGACAGCGGTGGCAGTGCCTGCGCGGCTGCGGGCTGCCCATCTGCTTCGGCCGAGGTGTAAGCCGCCCTATGTCAGCACTGCGCAAATGGCTCTTCACCGGTCTGCTGGTCATCGTGCCCGGCGTCATCACCGCCTGGGTGTTGAACTGGATCATCAGCACGCTGGACCAGACCCTGCAGATCCTGCCGGAGCACTGGCAGCCCGACAAGCTGCTGGGCATGCACATCCCGGGTTTCGGGGTGCTGCTGACCTTGCTGATCCTGCTGCTGGTGGGCGGTGTGGCCAGCAATTTCGTAGGCCGCAAGTTGGTGAGCTGGGGCGATGCCATCATTTCCCGCATCCCGGTGGTACGCTCCATCTACTCCAGCGTCAAGCAGGTGTCGGATACGGTGTTCTCCGACAGCGGCAACGCGTTTCGCACCGCCGTGCTGGTGCAATGGCCGCGCGAAGGCGTGTGGACGGTGGCTTTCATCACCGGCCAGCCATCGGGCGAAGTGGCCAGCTACCTGCGCGATGAATATGTGAGCGTGTTCGTTCCGACCACGCCCAACCCCACGGGCGGCTACTTTGTGCTGATGCGCAAGAGCGATTGCGTGGAGCTGGAGATGAGCGTGGACACCGCGCTCAAGTACATCGTTTCGATGGGTGTCGTGGCTCCACCGCCGCTGCCGGTGCCCGACGAGCCCAACTGATAAACAACCCAAACAGCGCGCCCCACGAGGGCGCAGGAAGATAAACCGATGGCCATGCGCTCTGAATATTGCGGTCTTGTGACCGAGGCCCTGATGGGCCAAACCGTGACCCTGTGCGGCTGGGTGAATCGCCGCCGTGACCACGGTGGTGTGATCTTCATCGACCTGCGCGACCGCGAAGGTTATGTGCAGGTAGTGTGCGACCCGGACCGCGCCGAGATGTTCAAGACCGCCGAAGGCGTGCGCAACGAATTCTGCGTGCAGGTCAAGGGCCTGGTGCGTGCACGTCCTGCAGGCACGACCAATGACAAGCTCAAGAGCGGCCAGATCGAAGTGCTGTGCCACGAACTGAACGTGCTGAACGCTTCGGTGACGCCTCCCTTCCAGCTGGACGACGACAACCTGTCCGAAACCGTGCGCCTGACCAACCGCGTGCTGGACCTGCGCCGCCCGGTGATGCAGCGCAACATGATGCTGCGCTACAAGACCGCCATCCAGGTGCGCAACTTCCTGGACAAGCAAGGCTTCATCGACATCGAAACCCCGATGCTGGGCAAGTCCACCCCCGAAGGCGCCCGTGACTATCTGGTGCCTTCGCGCGTGCACGACGGCGAATTCTTCGCGCTGCCCCAGTCGCCCCAGCTGTACAAGCAGATGCTGATGGTGGCCGGCTACGACCGCTACTACCAGATCACCAAGTGCTTCCGCGACGAAGACCTGCGCGCGGACCGCCAGCCTGAATTCACGCAGATCGATTGCGAAACTTCGTTCCTGAATGAAGAAGAAATCCGTGCCATCTTCCAGACGATGATCAAGGAAGTCTTCCAGACCCAACTGAACGTGGATCTGGGCGAATTCCCCATCATGACTTACCAGGATGCGGCCTTCCGCTTCGGTTCGGACAAGCCCGACCTGCGCGTCAAGCTCGAATTCACCGAGCTGACCGACTGCATGGGCGATGTGGACTTCAAGGTCTTCTCCACCCCTGCGACCACCAAGGGTGGCCGTGTGGTGGCCCTGCGCGTGCCCGGCGGCGCTGCGATCTCGCGTGGCGAAATCGACGGCTACACCGAGTTCGTCAAGATCTATGGCGCCAAGGGCCTGGCCTGGATCAAGGTCAACGAAGTGGCCAAGGGCCGTGACGGCCTGCAGTCGCCCATCGTCAAGAACCTGCACGATGCAGCGATCGCCGAAATCCTGAAGCGCACCGGCGCACAGGATGGTGACCTGCTGTTCTTCGGTGCAGACAAGGAAAAGATCGTCAACGACTCCATCGGTGCGCTGCGCCTGAAGGTCGGTCACAGCGAATTCGGCAAGAAGAACGGCCTGTTCGAAGACAAGTGGGCACCGCTGTGGGTGGTGGACTTCCCCATGTTCGAATACGACGAAGAGAACGACCGCTGGGCCGCCGTGCACCACCCGTTCACTTCGCCCAAGGACGGTCATGAAGACCTGATGGACACCGATCCCGGCAAGTGCATCGCCAAGGCCTACGACATGGTGCTGAACGGCTGGGAACTGGGCGGTGGCTCGGTGCGTATCCACCGCGCCGACGTGCAGGCCAAGGTGTTTGCGGCACTGAACATCACGCCGGAAGACCAGCGTGCCAAGTTCGGCTACCTGCTGGATGCGCTGCAATACGGCGCACCTCCCCACGGTGGCTTGGCCTTCGGTCTGGACCGCCTGATCACGCTGATGACCGGCTCGGATTCCATCCGTGACGTGATCGCCTTCCCCAAGACCCAGCGTGCACAGGATCTGCTGACCCAGGCGCCTTCGCCGGTGGACGAGAAGCAGCTGCGCGAGCTGCACATCAAGCTGCGCAACGTGGCGGTGACCACCACCACGGCCGAGTAAGCCATGGCCTGATCCAGCGGTGGTGCTGCGGCGCTAGCCGCTGGCGAGCGACCCCTGCCAACGCCACCCAGCCTCCCGGCCGGGTGGCGTTTTTCATGGCCGTCGCTCCAAGGCATGAGAGCAGGGCGGGCATCCGTTATGGCTGAAAATGCTGTGCTGCAGCATGGTCGTGGGGCGGCTCCAGCGGCTTTTCCGCGCAGGACACAGGTTTTGACCTTTTTCGGCCCGGCTGCGGCGCTACCATGGGGTGATGGCATCCATGGTTTCCTGCGCACCGGCGTCCGCCGCTGTCCCTGTGGCAACGGTCCCGGCCCCGGATAGCGCTTTCAAAATTCCGGAATCGGTGCTGGTCATCATCTACCGTGCAGATGGCCAGGTGCTGCTGCTGCGCCGCACCCAGGCGGCGCCCGAGGGGCAGCCCTTCTGGCAAGGGGTGACCGGCAGCAAGGACTTCGAAGGGGAAGACTGGCAGGCCACCGCAGTGCGCGAGGTGGCCGAGGAAACCGGCATCGATGCCCGGGCCCCCGGCTGCGTGCTGCAGGACTGGGCCTTGCAGAACACCTACACCATTTACCCGCACTGGCTGCACCGCTACGCCCCGGGTGTATGGTTGAACACGGAGCGGGTGTTCGGCCTGCGCGTGCCGATGGGCACCCGCGTGGTCTTGAATCCGCGCGAGCACACCGCATTTGCATGGCATGACTGGCGCGAAGCGGCCGACCGTTGTTATTCGCCCTCCAATGCCGAGGCCATTCTCCATTTGCCTGCCTATCTCACCGCATGATTGTTGAGTCCACCCCTTCCCCAGAGAAGATCACCGCGTCCGGCATCGTGCTGCCGCCCGAGACCGGTTTGCTGCGCGTGGCCACCTACAACATCCACAAGGGTGTGCAGGGCCTGGGGCCGACGCGGCGCCTGGAGATCCACAACCTGGGCCATGCGGTGGAACAGTTGGATGCCGACATCGTCTGCCTGCAGGAAGTGCGCAGGATGAACCGCAAGGAGGCGGCCTACTTCGACCGCTGGCCGGAAGTGGGCCAGGCCGAGTTTCTGGCCCCCGAAGGCTATGAGTCCGTCTACCGCACCAATGCCTATACCAAGGACGGCGAGCACGGCAACGCGCTGCTGACGCGCTGGCCGGTCAAGGGCCACAACCACCTAGATATCTCGGACCACCGCTTCGAGCAGCGCGGCCTGCTGCATGTGGAGGTGGAAGTGCGTGGCCGCTCGGTGCACGCCATCGTGGTGCACCTGGGCCTGATCCCCGGCAGCCGCGTGCGCCAGATCCATGCGCTGCAGCAGTTCATCGAGCACGAAGTGCCGCCCGGCGCGCCGCTGGTGGTGGCGGGCGACTTCAACGACTGGGGCAACCACATCAAGCGCATGCTGGCCAGCTTCGGCCTGTACGAATTTGAGGGTGAAGACCTGAGGGCGCTGACCTATCCCTCGCGCCTGCCGCTGGCCCAGCTGGACCATGTGTATGTGCGCGGCCTCACGCCCACCGGGCTGATGGTGCCCCAGGGCCGTATCTGGTGGCGCATGTCCGACCACCTGCCGCTGATCGCCGAATTCCGGCTGTAATGGGGCTGTGCGGGCGGACACGCTGCGCATCGCCATGGGCAACGGCTGTCGCATCGGTATTGGAGTGCTATCTAAAACGTAGCTATCTGTGCGCTCGCAGACTGCGTGATATGCCCATTTCCTTGTTGTGACTGTGCCCGGGAATCGCTGGTAACATGCTTGGCATGTTTAGTGATCTGGCTGCCAACCCCATGAATCCTGCGAACCCGGACGAGGGCACACCCGTCTCCGTGAAGATCCGTGAACGGATCACGGCAGCCCGCAAGCGCTTCAACGCCAATGACAACATTGCCGAATTCATCGAGCCCGGTGAGCTGGAAAAGCTGCTGGACGAGGTGGAAACAAAGATGCAGGGCGTGCTCGACAGCATGGTGATCGACACCGCCAACGACCACAACACCCGCACCACCGCGCGCCGTGTGGCCAAGATGTACCTGAACGAGGTCTTCAAGGGCCGCTATGTGCAGGCCCCGGCCATCACTGAATTCCCCAATGCCGAGCACCTGAACGAGCTGATGATCGTCGGCCCCATCACCGTGCGCAGCGCCTGTAGCCACCACCTGTGCCCGGTGATCGGCAAGATCTGGATCGGGGTACTGCCCAATGAACACACGAATGTGATCGGCCTGTCTAAATACGCCCGTCTGGTGGACTGGGTGATGGGCCGCCCGCAGATCCAGGAAGAGGCCGTGGTACAGCTGGCCGACCTGATCATGGAAAAAACCCAGCCCGATGGCCTGGCCATCGTGATGGAGGCATCGCATTTCTGCATGTCCTGGCGCGGTGTGCGCGAGATGGACAGCAAGATGCTGAACTCGGTGATGCGCGGCGCCTTCCTGAAGGACGCCAACCTGCGCCGCGAATTCCTGTCGCTGATTCCAGGGAGGAACTGATCCATGTTGGTGCGCCTGCTCTATGCCAGCCGCGCGGTCGATACCTCGCCCGCGGCCATCGAAGCCATTCTTTCCCAGTCGCGCGAGCACAACCCCTGCAATGGCCTGACCGGCGTGCTGTGCTACGGAGGCGGTGTGTTTCTGCAGGCTATCGAGGGCGGACGCAGCGCCGTCAGCCACCTGTTCGGTACGCTGATGCACGACGCACGCCACAAGGATGTGGAGCTGCTGCAGTTCCAGGAAATCGACGAACGCCGCTTTGGCGGCTGGACCATGGGCGTGGTCAACCTGAACAAGCTCAACCATTCCATCTTGCTCAAGTACTCCGAGAAGGCCGAGCTTGACCCCTATGCTGTCTCCGGCCAGGTGTCGTTTGCGTTGCTGGAGGAGCTGATGGCCACCGCATCCATCATCGGCCGGGCATGAAGCCGCATCGCTGACTTCACATCGCTCCAGCCCTTGCGGCTGGAACCAGGGGCCTTTCGGCCCCTTTGCTTTTCTGCTTTCGCTTTTCGTTTTTTTCTTGGCTTTTCTCGGGTCCAGTCGTTGTTATGAGTTTGCAGGCATTTGCGCTGATCATTGTGGCTGGTCTGATCCACGCGGGGTGGAACGTGGCGGCCAAGAAGGCGGGGGGCGACTCCCGCTTTGCCTTTTTCACCTCCATCATCATGATGGTCATCTGGGCGCCGCTGGGCTGGTGGGTGGGACGTGACATGGTGCCCGGCTGGGGACATGCCGAATGGGCGGTGGTGGTCATCAGCGGCCTGCTGCACGTGGCCTACTACGTGACGCTGCTGCGCGGCTACCGGCATGCGGACCTGACCGTGGTCTACCCGCTGGCACGCGGCAGCGGGCCGCTGTTGAGCTCCATGGTGGCGATTGCCTTTCTGGGCGAGCACATCTCGACGCTGGGCGCGGCCGGTATTGCCGGTGTGGTGCTGGGGGTGTTCTTCATCGCCGGCGGTCCGGCGCTGCTGCGCCCGCGCAGCGACCCCGAAGCCCGGTTGCGCCTGCGCCGCGGCCTGCTGTATGGCGTGCTGACCGGCGTGTTTATTGCCAGCTACACCGTGGTGGACGGCTATGGCGTACGCCTGCTGCTGATGTCGCCCATCCTGATCGACTACATGGGCAACTTTGTGCGTGTCTTCCTGCTGGCGCCGGTGGTGCTGCGCGATCTGCCGGAAGCGCGTCGCCTATGGGCACAGCAATGGCGCTGGGCCGCCTTGGTGGCCCTGGTCAGCCCCGTGGCCTATGTGCTGGTGCTGTATGCCATGCAGACCGCGCCCATGTCCCACGTGGCGCCGGCGCGCGAAGTGTCCATGCTGTTTGCGGCGCTGATCGGCGGCCATCTGCTGGGCGAAGGCGACCGGGCCGTGCGTATCTTCGGGGCGGTGCTGATCGCCCTGGGCGTGACGGCCCTGGGACTGGGGTGAGGAACTCTGCAGCCCGGAAAGCTTCCGATGAAGAAGAAACCACCCGCCGCCATGTTCTTGGGAGTATGACCATGCCGTATCCAACCCCCTCTGTTGCGCGCAGCCCGGTGCGCCACCGCCGCTGGCACGCATGGTTGGCGCTGCCCGCGCTGGGTGCACTGCTGTGGGCGGCCGCCACCCAGGCCGCACCGGCGCCTTGGTACTGGTGGGTCAGCAAGCTGGACGGCCAGCGCGTCTGTGCGCAGCACATGCCGGCCAGTGGCTGGGAGCGGGCCGAAGGCCCGTTCACCCAGGCAGGCTGCCAGACGCAGCAGCCGCGTGCCTTGCTGGGTGGGCCAGGGCGCTGACGCCAGGGCCCCAGCGCCCCAGCGTCGCGTCACCCGCGCGCAAGCCGCCAACGGGGCGCCCGGCGTACCATGCGGGATGGACCGGCCGCAGGAGGCCGGAATTCCGCGTTGCCCACCGAGTTGCCCATGCCTTCCCTGGAATCCCTGACCGCGTTTTTTGGCGTTGCCGTGCTGCTGGCCCTGAGTCCCGGCCCGGACAATGTGTTTGTGCTGCTGCAGTCGGCCCAGAAGGGCTGGCGTGCCGGCCTGGCCGTGGTGCTGGGGCTGTGCGGGGGAATTCTGGTGCACACCACGGCCGTGGCCCTGGGCCTGGCGGCGGTGTTTGCCGCATCGGCCGCGGCGTTCACGGCGCTCAAATGGTGCGGTGCCGCTTACCTGGCCTATCTGGCCTGGGGTGCGTTGCGGGCGCCCTCCAGCGTCAGCGACGGTCCGGTGCTGCAGGCCCGCGACCAGCGCCTGCCAGTGCGCGAGGCCGTGCGCATGGTGGGCAGGGGCCTGGTGATGAACCTGACCAACCCCAAGGTGCTGATCTTCTTCCTGGCATTTCTGCCCCAGTTTGCCGACCCGGGCCGTGGCCCTGTGGCTCCGCAGATTGCCGCGTTTGGCGCGGTGTTCATGGCCGCCACTTTGATGGTGTTCGGTGCCATCGCCTGCTTCAGCGGCGTGTTCGGCACGGTGCTGCAGCGCTCGGTACCTGCCCAGTGGTGGCTGAACCGCCTGGCAGGCGTGGTCTTTTTGGGCATGGCCGTGCGCCTGGCCACGGTGCAGCGCTGAACCTGGCCTCGGCGGCGCGTGGTCAGTGCGGCAGGCCACGGCCGCTGAATGCCGTGCTTACACCGCTGCTGGCACAGGGATGGGATCTGCTGCGATCGCAGTGGTCTGCGGCGCAGCCTGGGCCATATCGCGCTGCAGTGCGGCCGGTGCCGAAGGATAGGGCGGCAGCGGGGCGCGCAGCTGCTCGAACGCGCGGGCCATCTGCAGCACGCCCAGGTCGTCAAAGCGCGGGCCGGTAATTTGCAGCCCGATGGGCAGGCCCTGGGCCGACTGCGCGCAAGGCACTGAAATGGACGGCTGCTCCGACATATTGAAGGGCACGGTGAAGGCAATGTGCTCCAGCGGGCGCAGCGGGTCGTTGGTGGGCGAGGCCAGTTGCGCATCGAATGCGGTGATGGGGGCCACTGGCGAAAGCACATAGTCGAACGCCGCACAGGCCTGCACCGTGGCCTGGCGCGTGCGGAAGAACTGGTGCTGGGCGGCAAACAGCGCTGCAGCGGTCAGCCCGTCGGCGCTGTCGGCCCACTGGCGGATGAAGGGCAGCACCTTGCCTTGCTGCGCCGCGGGCAGGGCCTGTAGATCCATGTGGGAGCGCATGCGCCAGAAATGGTCCATGCCGTCCAGCATGTCGCGGGTCAGAAACGGTGCCATGGGCTCGACGATGGCTCCGGCCTTTTCCAGCAGCGTGGCCGCGTGTTCGATGGCCTGGCGCACTTCGGGCGCCACCGGCAGGCCACAGCCCGCATCCAGCAGCAGGCCAAAACGCAGGCCGCGCAGGCGTTCCAGCCCGGTATCCAGCTGTTCCCAGGCGATGAACTGTGGCGGCAGCGCCATGCAGTCGCGTGCATCGGGCTGGGCCAGCACCATCATCATCAGGGCGGCGTCTTCCACGCTGCGTGTCATGGGGCCGGCACAGCGGCCGGTGTAGGGTGGGTCGATGGGAATGCGGCCCAGGCTGGGCTTGAAGCCCACGATGCCGCACCAGCTGGCCGGCAGGCGGATGGAGCCGCCGATGTCGGTGCCCACATGCAGCGGGCCGTAGCCAGCGGCCGCCGCGGCGCCGGCGCCGGCGCTGCTGCCGCCGGGGCCTTTGGACAGGTCCCAGGGATTGCGCGCCGTGGCGTGGAAGCTCGACAGCCCGGAAGACAGCATGCCAAAGTCCGGCATGGTGGTTTTGCTCCACAGCAGCGCACCGGCTTCGCGCAGGCGGGCCGCGGGTGGGGCATCGGTTGCGGCAGGCACCAGGGCGGTGGCGGCCGTGCCCAGCGGCGTGGGGTCGCCGGCAGTGGCAATGTTGTCCTTGATGGTAGCCGGCACGCCGTCCAGCCAGCCCTGCGGCGCACGCTGCTGCCAGCGGGCTTCGCTGGCACGGGCCTGTTCCAGCGCGGCTTCGGGGCGCAGCAGGTAGGTGGCGTGCAGCTGGGGCTCCCAGCGTGCGGCCTGGTCCAGCACCGCCTGCATGACTTCGACCGGGGACAGCTGGCGTGCCATATAGGCCCGCAGCAGCTGGGTGGCGCCCAGGGTGTGCAATTCGCTCATATCCCTCCTTTGCGGCCCCGCAGGGCGTTCAGAAATCAGATACCAGGAAAACGCGGCCGGCACAGGGTGCTGGCGGGGGCGGCGGCCGGTGCCGCCCTTCAGGAAATCAGGCCCAGGACAGTGCGGCCAGATCGTTCACAAAGATCGGCATGTCCTTCCACAGCCCGCGCAGCCCCTTGCTGGCCACGGTGACCCACTGCGGCTGGTAGAGGAAGGCGTGCACGCTGTCCTCGGCCAGCAGGCGCTGCGCCTCGCCCAGCAGGCGGGCACGGTCGGCCGGGCGCGGGGTGTTCTTGATCTTGTCGTAGAGCTGGTTGAACTGCTCGGACTTGTAGCCCCAGTAGTAGTCAGGCTTGGCGAAGTTGCCCAGATCGAACGGCTCGACATGGGAGATCAAGGTCAGGTCGTAGTTCTTGTTGGTGTAGGTGCCCGACAGCCACTGCGCCCATTCCACGTTCTGCAGCTTGAGCTTGATGCCCACCTTGGCCAGTTCGGCGGCAATGATCTCGCCGCCCTGGCGCGCATAGGGCGCGGGTGGCAAGGTCATGGTCAGCTCCAGCGGCAGCTTGACACCGGCTTCCGCCAGCAGCTTCTTGGCCTTGTCCACGTCATGCGGATTGATGCCGGTGGTGTCCACATATCCAAAGGCGCCGGGCACATAGTGGCTGCCGATGGGCACGCCATAGCCTTCGGCAGCGCCTTCGATCACTGTCTTGCGGTCGATGGCAGCAGCAATCGCGCGGCGCACACGGGCATCGTCCAGCGGCTTGCGCGCGTTGTTGATGGCCACAATGGTCTTGGCCCGCGAGCCGCTGACCAGCACCTGGAAGCGGGCGTTGTTCTTGAACTGCGGCACGCTGCGGGGCGTAGCGCGGGGGAAGGCGTCCACATCCCCGGCCATCAGTGCGGCCACCTGGGCGGCGGCGTCGGGAATGAAGCGGAAGGTGGCGCGGTGGATGCGGATCTTGGCGGCATCGCGGTACTGCGGCCAGGCCACCAGGGTGACCGAGGCGCCCTTGTTCCACATGCCCAGTTTGTAGGGGCCGGTGCCCACGGGCTTGGTGGTGTTGGTGGCGGCGCTTTTGGGCTCGACGATGATGGCCGTGGCCTGGCCCAGCACGAACAGGAAGTCGGGATCGATCTCCTGGGTGAGGATGACCAGCTGGTGCTCATCGACCACGCTGACCTTCATGCTGGCGAAGGTGCGCTTGTCCTTGTTGGTGCTCTTGTCCGAAGCGGCGCGCTCGAACGAGAACTTCACCGCCTGGGCGTTGAAGGGCTCGCCGTTCTGGAATTTCACGCCCTTGCGCAGGCGGAAGGTGTAGGTCTTGAGGTCGGGCGAGACTTCCCAGCTTTCGGCCAGCATGGGGGACACGCTGCCGTCGCTGTTGATCTTGGTGAGCGTCTCGAAGATGTTGTAGTGCACGATCTCCGCCACCGACGAGGCGGCGCTGGCCGTGGGGTCCAGCATGGGCGGCTCCAGCGTCAGTGCCAGGGTGACGCTGTCCTTCTTGCCCTGTGTCAGCCCGGTCAGCGGGTGCAGCAGGGGCACGGAAGCGAGTGCACCCGTGGTCAGAAGGTGGCGGCGGTTGATCATGGGGAAGGTCTCCGGTCGGATCTTGTTGTGGTGGTTGAATCAGGCTGCACAGCGTGCGCAGCGCACTCCGCTTTGTACACCACCCGGGGGTGCTGCCGTGTCGCCCTATGCGGCACTGGAGTCGGCGGCGCGGGCTTGGCGGCGCGCGCGCGCGCGGCCGGGGGCAATCGTGGGCGAGGCCTGCACCAGCTGGCGCGTATAGGGGTGCTGCGGGGCGGTGAACAGCTGCTCGGGCGTGCCGCGTTCCACGATGCGGCCCTGGTGCAGGACCACCACGTCCTGGCACAGCTGCTGCACCACGGCCAGGTCGTGGCTGATCAGCAGAAAGGTGACGCCATGGTGCTGCTGCAGGTCCTGCATCAGGTTCAGCACCTGGGCCTGCACGGACACATCCAGCGCGCTGACCGGCTCATCGGCCACGATCAGCTGCGGCCGGGTGATCAGCGCCCGGGCTATGGCAATGCGCTGGCGCTGGCCGCCGGAAAACTCGTGCGGGTATTTGTCCAGATCGCTGTCGCGCAGGCCCACCTGGGCCAGGACCTCGGCCACACGCAGGCGGCGCTGTGCAGCGGTGCTGGGCTCCAGCGCTTCCAGGGGCTCGGCGACGATGCGTGCAATGGTCTGGCGCGGGTCCAGCGATCCATAGGGGTCCTGGAACACGATCTGGAAGTGGCGCCGCAGGGCCCGCAGCTCGGACGCGGTCAGCGCGTTCAGGTCCTGCCCCAGCAAGCGGATGGTGCCGGCGCTGGGCCGGTCCAGCGCCATGACCAGGCGGGCCAGCGTGGACTTGCCCGATCCCGATTCGCCCACTACGCCCAGACTGCGGCCGGCGTGGATCTGCAGGCTGATGTCCTGCAGCGCGGCCACGGTTTCGGGCGCGCGCCACAGCTGGCGGCGCGGCAGCTGGTAGCTGCGCTGCAGATGCTCCACCTGCAGCAGCGGGGCGATGGCCGCGATGGCCGTGCTGGTGTCCGTGGTGGCCGTGGTCGCGGTATTCATGCGGCACTCCCTGCGACCATGCCGGAAGGGGGCAGCGCTGCCATGGCCTCGGGCCGCAGGCAGCGTGCCCAGTGCCGGTCGCTGCCGTCCTGGGGCACGGGCACGGGGCGCTGGCTGCGGCACTGCGGCTGGGTATAGCTGCAGCGGCCGCTGAAGGCACAGCCGGGCGGCAGATCGGCCAGCTCCGGCACGGTGCCGGCAATGGTCTGCAAGGGGGGCATGCGGCCATCGGGCAGGCGGGCGGCACCCAGCTGCGGGCGTGCGGCCAACAGGCCCCGGGTATAGGGGTGGGCCATGTGCCGGAACAGGGTCTCGGTGGGGCCGCTTTCCACCACGGAGCCGCCGTACATGACCAGCATCTGGTCCACGTTCTGGGAGATCACGCCCAGGTCGTGGGAGATCAGGATCAGGCCCATGCCGCGCTCGTCCACCAGATCGGCAATCAGATCCAGGATCTGCTGCTGCACGGTCACATCCAGCGCGGTGGTGGGTTCGTCGGCAATCAGCACATCGGGCTGGCAGGCCAGGGCCATGGCAATCATGATGCGCTGGCGCTGGCCGCCGGAAAACTGGTGGGGGTAATCGCCCAGGCGCCGTGCGGCCTGCGGAATGCCCACGCGTTCCAGCAGGGACAGGGCCTCGGCCTGGGCGCTGCGTGCACCCAGGCCCTGGTGGCGGCGCAGCGGCTCGGCCACCTGGCGACCAATCGGGTGTACCGGGTTCAGGGCCGTCATCGGCTCCTGGAAAATCATGGCCATGCGGTTGCCGCGCAACTGGCTCCAGCCGGCCTCGTTCAGGTCCAGCAGGGACTGGCCGTGCAGGCGCACGCTGCCGTCGGTGCTGGCGTTGTCGGGCAGCAGTCCCATCAGTGCCAGTGCGGTGAGCGACTTGCCGCAGCCCGATTCGCCGATCAGGCCCAGCGTGCCGCCCCGCTCCAGCGCGAACGAGAGATCGCGCACGGCGCTCACCTGCCCGCGGTGGGTGTGCAGAGTGACGCAGAGGTGATCGACTTCCAGCAGCGGCATGGTGTTCCTTCAGCGGCGGCGCAGGCGCGGGTCTAGCAGGTCACGCAGACCGTCGCCCAGCAGATTCAGGCCCAGCACCGACAGCGCAATCGCCACGCCGGGGAACACGGCCAGCATCGGGGCCTGGAACATCAGGGTCTGCGCTTCGCTGAGCATGCGGCCCCAGGATGGCATGGGCGGCTGCGTGCCCAGCCCCAGATAGGACAGGGCGGCTTCGGCCAGGATGGCAATGGCGAACTGGATGGTGGCCTGCACCACCAGCACCGACAGGATGTTGGGCAGCACATGCTGGCGGGTGATCTGCCAGCGGTTCTTGCCGCAGGCACGGGCAGCCAGCACATATTCACGGGCCCACACGGCATTGGCCGAAGCGCGGGTGATGCGCGCGAACGTGGGAATGTTGAAGATGCCGATGGCGATGATGGAGTTGACAATGCCCGCGCCGAACACGGCCGTCAGCATGATGGCCGACAGGATGGCGGGAAAGGCAAAGGTGAAGTCCGACAGCCGCATGATGGCTTCTTCCGTCCAGCCGCGGCGGGCCGAGGCCAGCAGGCCCAGCAGCGTGCCGATGGTCAGGCCGATGCCCACGGCGATCACGCCTACCCAGATGGAATTGCGCGCACCCACCAGCAGCAGCGAAGCCACGTCGCGGCCGTAGGCATCCGTGCCCAGCCAGTGCCGGGCGTCGGGCGCCTGCAACTTGGTGTCCAGGTCCATGGCATACGGATCCCAGGGCGTCCAGACAAAGGACAACAGGGCACAGGCGATCAGCAGGGCGGTCAGCGTCGCTCCTGCCACAAAGCTGGGGTGGCGGCGCGCGCGCTGCCAGAAGCCGGGGGAGGCCGTGGCGGCCGATACGGTGGCCGGGGCGGTGGTCTGGGCAGGGTGGGGTGCCACGGGGGGCACTGCCGTGGGCTCAGACATCGCTCGCCTCCACACGGGGGTCGATCACGGCGTACAGCAGGTCCACCACAAAATTCACCACGATCACCATGGCGGCCAGCAGCATCACGCAGTTGCGCACCACGATCAGGTCGCGGTTGGCAATGGACTGGAAGATCAGCCGGCCCAGGCCGGGCAGGTAGAACACGTTTTCGACCACGATGGTGCCGGCCAGCAGATTGGCGAATTGCAGGCCCATCACGGTAATGACGGGAATCATGGCATTGCGCAGCACATGGCCCCAGAGCACGGCACGCTGGCTCAGGCCCTTGGCGCGGGCGGTGCGCACAAAGTCTTCACGCAGCACTTCCAGCACGGCCGAGCGGGTGATGCGCGCCAGGATGGCGGCCTGCACCACGGCCAGGGCCACGGCAGGCAGGATCAGCGCCTGCAGGGCGGGCCACCAGCCGCCGCCGACCTCCTCGGTCCAGCCGGGAAAGCCGCCGGCGGAAAACCACTGCAGCTTCACCGAAAACAGCAGGATCAGCAGGATGGCGAACCAGAAGTTGGGGATGGCGATGCCGATTTGCGCCAGGCCCATGGTGCCCACATCGCCCAGCTTGTTGTGGTGCGATGCGGCATAGACGCCGGCCAGCAGGGCCAGCACGGTGGTCAGCAGCATGGCCATCACCGCCAGGGGGATGGTGACGGACAGGCGCTCCAGCACCAACTCCAGCACGGGTGTGCCGTAGGTGTAGCTGTCGCCCATCTGGCCCTGGAACAGGCCGGTGATCCAGTCGGTGTAGCGCTGCCAGGCGGGCTGGTTCAGGCCCAGCTGCTCGGCCATGGCCTGCACGGCTTCAGGGTCGGCGTCCGGGCCCAGCAGCACCTGGGCCACGTTGCCGGGCAGGATTTCCAGCACACCGAACACCACCACGGACGCACCCAGCAAGGTGGCGACCAGGGTCAGCAGTCGTTTGGCAAGGAAAATGCTCATAAAGCAATAGCGTATGGTGCGCGCCGGGTGTGCGTGAGGGGCCAAGCTTAACGGGAAATCTTCGTTCCCGGTGGCAACTCGGCTGCAGGGGCTTGCCCGCACACCGGTCAGGTGCTTGGCGGACACCGATAATAGGCGCCATGTGCCCTATTTGTGTGTTGTTCCCGGGAGTGAAGCTATGGCGCTGATGATCACGGACGAGTGCATCAACTGCGATGTGTGCGAACCCGAGTGCCCCAACGATGCCATTTACATGGGCGAGCACATCTATGAGATCCACCCGCACAAGTGCACCGAGTGCGTGGGGCACTTTGACGAGCCCCAGTGCATGCAGGTCTGCCCGGTGTCGTGCATTCCGGTGAACCCGGAGCATGTGGAAAGCCGGGAGACGCTGATGCAGAAATACCTGCGGCTGCAAGCGGAGGCCGGGTCGGCCGCGCATTGATCACGGCAGGGCCCCTGGCGGGGCGGGAGCTGCCGGCAAGGGGTTGAGTACCCCGCAAACCCACGAACGAACGGCCCATGCCCACGCCAACACCGCGCGTGGGATGTTTTTCTCAGGACTCGGCGGTGGCTGCCGGCGGAGCCTTGCGTTCCGGCTTGGGGCGCGGCGCCTTGGTGGTGTGGATCTGCAGCGTGGCCTTGTCCATGTCGCCGGCCACCAGCTGGGGCCAGGATTTCAGGCTGTGGTCAATGCTGTCGTGGATCAGGTGCCACTGGTCCTGTGGCGGCTTCTTGAGCACCCAGCTGGAGACTTCCCCCTTGTGGCCCGGGTGGCCGATGCCCACGCGCAGGCGCCAGTACTGGTCGCTGCCCAGCTGGGCATGGATGTCGCGCAGGCCGTTGTGGCCGCCGTGGCTGCCGCCCTTTTTGAGTTTGACGATGCCGGGCGTGAAGTCCAGCTCATCGTGCACGACCAGGATTTCCTCGGGCTGGATCTTGAAAAAGCGTGCCAGCGCGCCCACTGACTTGCCCGACAGGTTCATGAAGGTCTGGGGTTGCAGCAGCCATACGGTCTGCCCCTGGACATTGGCACGGGCCATCAGGCCCCAGTAGCTGCGCTCGGGGTTGAGCTGCACTTTCAGCTCGCGTGCCAGCCCGTCGATCCACCAGAAGCCGGCGTTGTGGCGGGTGTCTTCGTATTCCGGGCCTGGATTGCCCAGGCCCACAAACAGTTTGATCATGGCGGTGATTATCCCGGTGGGGCTGCGGCCCTGCAGGGCGGCCCCCAAAAACAAATGGCCCACGCAGGGTGGGCCATGTGAGGGCATGGCCCTGGCGGGCCATGCAGTGCCAGGCACAAGAATTACTTCTTGCCCTTCTTGGCAGGAGCAGCAGGAGCGGCGGCAGCGGCGGCACCGGCTTCAGGAGCGACTTCAGGCAGCTTGATGGAGATCAGGGCTGGGTTCTTGTTGGAACCGCGCACCACAGCCTTCACGCCGTTAGGCAGCTTGACGGATTGCAGACCCACCACCGACTTGGAAGTCAGGGCGCTCAGGTCCACGTTGATGAACTCGGGCAGAGCGGAAGGCATGCACACCACGTCCAGTTCATGGATCAGCTGGGTCACGGTGCAGCTTTCGCCCTTGACGGCGGGAGACTCTTCCAGGCCGGTCAGGTGCACGGGCACCTTCAGGTGCACCTTGGTGGTTGCGTCCACGCGTTGGAAGTCCACGTGCAGCACCAGGGGCTTGTAGGGGTGGAATTGCACGTCGCGCAGAACGACCTTGGTTTCCTTGCCGTCCACATCCAGGTCCAGGATCGAAGAATGGAACACTTCCTTCTTCAGAGCGTGGAACAGGTTGTTGTGGTTCAGCTCGATCAGTTGGGCTTCAGCAGCGCCACCGTAGATGATGCCGGGGGTGTTGCCCGAATTACGCAGGCGGCGGCTCGCACCCGTACCTTGCAAAGCGCGCGAAGTTGCGGCGAATTTCATAATGAACTCCAGAGGGGGCGGACCGCGACCAGTCTCGCCCTGTTAATAAAAAGATGGGGCAGCACCTGCTGTCCCTGTCTTTGCGGTGCCCCGGAACACACCGCAGCCTCCGCGAGGGAGGCTGTGGGGTTTCGGACTTGAAAGGGGCTTAGTCCTGGAACAGGCTGCTCACCGAGTCACCCGAGGAGATACGCTGAATGGTTTCAGCGAACAGGGGGGCGACGGAGAGCTGACGGATCTTGGTGCAGGCCTGGGCGTTGGCGTTCAACGGGATGGTGTTGGTCACCACCACTTCGTCCAGTGCTTCGCCTTCGGAGATGCGCTGGATGGCCGGGCCCGAGAAAATGGGGTGCGTGCAATAGGCATACACCTTCTTGGCGCCGCGCTGCTTGAGCACTTCGGCCGCCTTCACCAACGTACCGGCGGTGTCGATCATGTCATCCATGATCACGCAGTTGCGGCCTTCGATGTCACCGATGACGTGCATCACTTCGGACACATTGGCCTTGGGACGGCGCTTGTCGATGATGGCCAGGTCGCAACCCAGTTGCTTGGCCAGCGCACGGGCACGCACCACACCGCCCACGTCGGGCGAGACCACGATCAGATCATCGTAGTTCTTCTGGCGCAGATCGCCCAGCAGCACCGGCGAGGCGTAGATGTTGTCCACGGGGATGTCGAAGAAGCCCTGGATCTGGTCAGCGTGCAGGTCCATGGTCAGCACGCGCGACACGCCGGCAGCCTGCAGCATGTTGGCAACCACCTTGGCGGTGATGGCCACACGGGTGGAGCGCACGCGGCGGTCCTGGCGGGCATAACCGAAATAGGGGATGACAGCGCAGATGCTCTCGGCGGAAGCACGCTTGAGTGCGTCCACCATCACCAGCAACTCCATCAGGTTGTCATTGGTGGGGGCGCAGGTCGGCTGCACGACGAAAACGTCACGGGTGCGAACGTTTTCCTTGATTTCGACAGTGACTTCACCGTCGGAGAAACGACCAACGTCGGCAGCGCCCAGAGTCGTGCCGAGATGCTGAGCGATCTCCGTTGCCATGGCAATGTTGGCATTGCCGGTGAAGACCTTGAATTGAGAGTGATTGGAGTGCATGTGCGTCCCAGTTATTGGGGTTACCTGTACGCAAAGAAATCTGGCAGGGGAAGAAGGATTCGAACCTTCGCATGCCGGAATCAAAATCCGGTGCCTTAACCAACTTGGCGACTCCCCTACACTGGTCTGCTGCTGTTGCAGCAAACCGGTAGTTCTTTAATCTGCTACCCACTCTTTCAGTGGATGGCGCGGCAGATTCTCGCAAATTCGGATTGTCCAGCTGCATTGCTCTGCAATTGGAAAATCCGCTTGCTTTATTTGCGCAAACACTGCACTTCCTGAGCCCGTCATTCTAGCCTGTAAACCGAGCGATTCGAGCCAATTTCTGACTTTTTTCACATCGGGACACAAAGCCTCTGCGACAGGCTGCAAGTCGTTGTGACCAAAGTCAAAGTGATTTGCAGCAAAGTCTTCGATTGTAGCATTGTTTGTATCGCGCTGCAGCAGAGGCGAGGTGAAAATCCCCTTGGTGTCCAAACCGGCGGCCGGCTTGACCACGACAAAGCGGGCGGCAGGCAGGGGATGGGCGGGCGCCAGCGGGGTGATGTGCTCACCGATGCCTTGCACCCAGGCATTGTCTCCGCCAATGAAGAACGGGACATCGGCGCCCAGTTGCAGGCCGATGCGCGCCAGGGCGGCGCGGTTCAGCCCCAGATTCCACAGGCGGTTGAGCGCGATCAGGGTGCTGGCGGCGTCGGACGAGCCGCCGCCCATGCCGGCCTGTGACGGGATGTGCTTGTCCAGCGCGATGCGGGCGCCTTGTGTGCAGCCCGTGGCCGCTTGCAACGCCCGTGCGGCACGCACGATCAGGTCGTCCGCTGGCAGCGCCGGGGCATCGGCGTTCAGATCCTGGCGCGTGACGGCGCCGTCGCTGGTTTTTTCAAAATGCAGCCGGTCCTGCCAGTCGATGAGCATGAAGACCGATTGCAGCAGGTGGTAGCCGTCGGCCCTGCGTCCGGTGATGTGCAGAAACAGGTTGAGCTTGGCCGGTGCGGGCACGTCGTAGAGCGAGTGCATGGGAATCCGAGAGTAGGAAAAAGGATGGGTGAGGCCGTGCGGTCTCAGCGGTCCAGGATCAGGCGCAGGCTGGCTGCCGGTGTGGGGCTGTGGCGCGTGGCAGCAATGCGGCCATCGGCATAGCGCTCCAGGTCCACGCTCCAGCCGTCGGCTGCCTGGTTCTGGCCCTGCAGCCAGGCAAACAGGGCGGGCACGGGAATGTGGGTGCCCAGGGTGTCGCGCACCAGTTCATCCAGCGATGCGGAGGTGCGCTGTGTCTGGCCCTGCTGCAGCAAGGCGCTGCCGGGTTGCCAGCTGATCAGGGCCACGCTGGAGCCCAGCGGGGTGAACAGCTGCAGGCTGCCGGCTTGGGGCGAGCCGCGCAGCTCGAACGAGGCGCTGAAGGACTGCGGGCCGTTGCTGTTCAGTGCGGTGTCGTCCTGCAGTTGTAAGGCCATGCGGCCGCTCCAGAACTGGTTGCCGGCCTCCGCCGCGCTGCGGTGCGGTGTGCTGCAGGCCGCCAGCCAGCCGGTGGCGCTGAGACCTGCCAACAGCAGCACCCTGCGGGAAACCGCTTGCGTCACGGACGCACTCCCAGGCGCTTGAGGGTGGCCCGCAGCGTGTCGTTCTGCGGATCGCGCGCCAGCGCCTGCTGCCAGATGGTGCGGGCACGGGTCTTGTCGCCCAACTGCCACAGCACTTCGCCCAGGTGGGCGGCGATGTCCACATCGTTGCGCAACCCGTATGCCTTTTCCAGGATCGCCAGCGCTTCGGTCTTGCGGCCTTGCTGGAATTCCACCCACCCCAGGCTGTCCAGGATGAAGGGGTCATTCGGCGCCAGGTCCAGCGCCTTCTGGATCAGGGTCTTGGCTTCATCCAGGCGGATGCCGCGTTCCGCGAGGGAGTACCCCAGCGCGTTGTAGGCATGGTGGTGGGTGGGCTGGCGTTCGATGACGCCGCGCAGCAGCGCCTCGGCGGTGTCGTACTTGCCGGCCTTGTCGGCCAGGATGGCCGTGTCATAGGCAATGTCGTTGTCTTCCGGCGACTGGTCCAGCAGGGTGCGCTGCAGCAGGTAGGCCTCTTGCGGCGCACCGGCATCGCGCAGCAGCTGGATTTCGGCGCGGCGCTTGAGCTTTTCCTGGGCGGGCGAGCGCGTGGGCACGGCGCGGATCAGCGCACGTGCCTGGGGCAGCTGGCCCTGGCGCGCCAGGATGGTGGCGCGCAGGCTTTGCACATTCAGGATGGCATGGCCGTCCTCGATCTTGTCCAGCCACTGGCTGGCGGCCTTGTCATTGCGCTGCTGCAGCGCGATGCTGGCGTGCATCAGATAGGCCTGGGTCAGCACGGCCTGGCGGGTGCTGTCGTCGGGCACTTTCTCGGCCAGCGGGATGAACTGGTCCAGCGAACGCTGGGCCGCTTCCGGTTCGCCGTTCTGGAATTGCAGGCCGGCCAGGGCCAGCCAGGCATCGGCAAACTCGGGATTTTCGTTGGTAATGATCTCCAGCTGCTCCCGTGCCTGGGCATTGCGTTCATAGCCCATCAGCACCCGGGCGTAGGCCATGCGGATGGTGGCGGAAGGCGAATGCTTCAGATAGCCCTGCACCAGCGGCTCGGCTTCGGGCATGTCGGCTTCCATCAGCTCCAGGGCCAGCAGGGCGGCGGCGCCGTTGTCCGGGGCCATGGCGTGCGACTTGCGCGCGGCGTCCAGTGCCAGTTCCTTTTGCCCGGCGACGATGCGCAGGTGGCCGACTGTGGCCCAGGCGGCCGGTCCGGTGTCGGGCTTGCGCAGTTCCTTGGCCAGTGCCTGCTCCACCACGACTGCGGCCAGGGACTTGTCCGAAACCCGGCTGTACAGCTGGGCAATGGCCAGAAAGGAGGCCGGTTTGGAGGCTGCCGGGGTGAAGGCGATTTCCTGCTGCAGCGGCTGCAGGCTTTCGGAGACACGGTTCAGTGCCAGCAGCAGTTGCAGCACATAGCGGTTGGCGTCGCGTGACTGGGGGAAGGCGTGTTTCCATTCCTGCGCGGCCGACAGTGCACGGTCACCGGAGCGCGACTGCAGGCCCAGCTCGGTGGCGCGGCGGTACAGCTGTTCGCTGCCTGACTGGCGCGCCGCTTCCAGCATCAGGGCCATGGCATTGACCATGTCGCCCTGGCCTGCGGCCATTTCGCCCACCAGAATTTCGTAGAACAGTTCGGCCGACAGCTCTTCGGCACTGGTTTCGGGCTGGGCTGCGGAGGGGGCGGCGGCTGCCTTGGGCGTCGCTGGCCGGCCCTGGGCAAGCACGGCGTGCGACCCCAGAAGCAAGGCAAGGGCGAGGGGCAAGTGCAGAGGGCGGAAGTGAAGCTGCATCGACCCATAATAATCCAAGCCAACACCCCTTTGTCTCTATCTGCCCATGCCTGAATTGCCCGAGGTTGAAGTCACACGCCGCAGCTTTCGCGATGCCATCGTCGGGGCGCGGGTTCAGAGCGTGCGCATGGGCAAGCCTTTGCGCTGGCCTTTGGGCGTGGAACCCCAGGCATTGGCGGGGCGCGTGGTGCAGGAGGTGCGCCGCCGCGGCAAGTATCTGTTGGTGGATCTGGACGCCGGCATGCTGCTGCTGCACCTGGGCATGTCGGGCAGCCTGCGTTTTGCGCCAGAGCAGGGGGCTGCCGGCGTGCACGACCACTTTGACATGCAGACCGACCACGGCATGCTGCGGCTGCACGACCCACGCCGCTTTGGCGCGGTGGTGCATGTGACCGGCGAGGAAGACCCGCTGGCGCACAAGCTGCTGGATGGCCTGGGCATGGAGCCGCTGGACCCGGCGTCCTTCCGCCTCGAGCGCTTTGCCGCCGGGCTGCAGGCCAGCCGCACGCCGATCAAGCAGTTGCTGCTGGGGGGCAAGCTGGTGGTGGGGGTGGGCAATATCTATGCTTCGGAGGTACTGTTTCTGGCGCGCATCGACCCCCAGTTGCCGGCCAGGGAGGTCGGTCCGCGCAAGGTGCGGCGCCTGTTTGACGGCATCCGCGAGGTACTGGCATTGGCCGTGGCCCAGGGCGGCACCACCCTGCGGGACTTTTCCAGTGCCGACGGCATGCCGGGCCATTTCCAGCTGCAGGCCAAGGTCTATGGGCGCGACGGCCAGCCTTGCGTGGGCTGCGGCCGGCCGATCCGCATGCTGCGCCAGGGCCAGCGCAGCACCTACTTCTGCGCACACTGCCAGAAGTAGCCAACAGCAGGCAGCCGGTAGCAAAGCGGCCCGAATGGGCCAATTGCAGCAGCCGTGCAGCGCTTGCCGCACAATGGCTGCCGCTGTCAGCGCAGTGCCAGTGGCCTTGCACCTGTCAGGTGTAAGGCGTTCCCCCTCCTTGCGGGCGAGGTCGCCGGTGCTGAGCCGCTGGAACCATGAACAACGGCAAGGCAGCCCGGTCCTGGTCGGGCACCGGAGCGCTGTCTGCCTACCTACCTACTTTCCCACGCGTGACCACTTCTTCTTTGTTCCTTGCCTCCGCCGTGGTGCAGTGGCAGGCCAGCCATGGCCGCAACCACCTTCCCTGGCAGCAGACCCGCGACCCCTACCGCGTGTGGCTGTCCGAAATCATGCTGCAGCAGACCCAGGTCACCACGGTGTTGGGCTACTACGACCGGTTCTTGCAGCAGTTTCCCGATGTGGCCAGCCTGGCGGCTGCGCATGAGGATGCGGTGCTGGCGCTGTGGAGCGGACTGGGCTACTACAGCCGGGCACGCAATCTGCACAAATGCGCCCAGGCCGTGATGCGGGATTTTGGCGGCCAGTTTCCGCGCACCGCGGTGCAACTGGCCACGCTGCCGGGCATAGGCCGGTCGACGGCCGCCGCCATCTCCGGCTTCTGCTTTGGGGAGCGGGCCGCTATTCTGGACGCCAACGTCAAGCGGGTGCTGACCCGTGTGCTGGCGTTTGGCGACGATCTGTCGGTGGCCCGGAACGAGAAAACCCTGTGGGCCCTGGCCGAAGACCTGCTGCCCACCGGCGACCTGCAGGTTCAGATGCCGCGCTATACCCAGGGCCTGATGGACCTGGGTGCCACCGTCTGCCTGCCGCGCAGCCCCAACTGCCTGATCTGTCCTGTGCAGACGCTGTGCAAGGCCGCTGCCCAGGGCAATCCGCAGGACTATCCGGTCAAGACGCGCAAGACCAAGCGCAGCACGCAGGCCTGGTGGTTGCTGGTGTTGCGGGACGCCGCAGGCCACACCTGGCTGCAGCGCCGCCCGTCCAGCGGCATCTGGGCCGGCCTGTATGCCCAGCCCGCATGGGAAGCTGCCGTGGATGGGGTGGATGCGGCCATTGCCGGGCTGGGGGCTGTGCAGTCTCGCCAGGATCTGCCGGCCGTGCTGCATGTGCTGACCCACCGCGATCTGTTCCTGCACCCGGTGGTGGTACAGCTGGCAGGGGATCGCCCTGCGGTGGCTGTTGACTGGGCTGTGGGCGGCGCGTGGTTCAGCCCGGAGGCATGGCCCGGTCTGGGGTTGCCGGCGCCGGTGCGGCGCTTGCTGGAAAGCCTGGAATAAGCCGTAGCGGTGTACGGTGGGTGGCGTGCACGCCGCTGCACGCGACCTGCTGTGCCCATTCTCAGTGGCGGCGTTGGTCCATTTCGCGGTGGCGGCGCAGGGTGGTCCACTGGCCCAGGTAATGGTTGGCCAGTTGCTCCACCAGATAGACCGAGCGGTGCTGGCCGCCGGTGCAGCCAATGGCCACCGTCACATAGCTGCGGTGGTTCTGGTTCAGCATGTCCAGCCAGTGGTCCAGAAACTGGATGATGTGGGCCTGCATGCGCTGCACATCGGGTGACTGGCGCAGGTAGTCCATCACGGGCTGGTCCATGCCGGTCAGGGGGCGCAGCTCCTGCTCATAGTAGGGGTTGGGCAGCATGCGGACGTCAAACACATAGTCGGCGTCCACCGGCAGGCCGTGCTTGAAGCCAAAGGACTGGAACACCAGCGTCATCTGCCCCGGCGGGACCGAAATCAGGCTCTTCACATAGCTTTGCAGCTGGGCGGAGCGCAGATTGCTGGTGTCGATCACGTGCGCGCTCTCGCGCAGAGGGCCCAGCAGTTCGCGCTCGTCCTCGATGGTTTGCACCAGGGCCAGGCGTGCGCCGTCCGTGTCCTGGCGCGAGAGCGGGTGGCGGCGGCGGGTTTCGGAAAAGCGGCGCACCAGCGTGCCGGTGGAGGCGTCCAGAAAGATGGAATGCACCACGGCACCGCGCGCCTTGAGGGCGGTCAGTTGCTCGGGCAGCAACGGCAGGCCCTTGGGGCTGCGCGCGTCCATGGCCACGGCCACCTTGTGCCCATAACGGCTGGGCTCCAGCTGGGTCAGCGGGCCGAGCAGCTCGGGCGGGAGGTTGTCCACGCAGTAATAGCCCGCATCTTCCAGTGCGTGCAGGGCAACGGACTTTCCGGAGCCGGACATGCCGGTGATGAGTACAACTTCCAGGGCCATAGCGCGATACGTCTCCTTACAGCGCTCCACTATAGGCGATCAGCCCACATGGGCCTGGGCCAGCATTTCCCGGGCGTGTGCCAGCGTGGTGTCGGACAGGCGCTCGCCGCCCAGCATGCGGGCCACTTCCTGCACCCTGGCCTGCTGCTGCACGGGGGTGACCGAGCTGGTGGTGGCGCTCTTGTCGCGCCGCTTGCTGACCACATAGTGCTGGTCGGCGCAGGCGGCGACCTGGGGTAGGTGGGTGACGGCCAGCACCTGGCGGTCGCGGCCCAGGGCGCGCATCAGCTTGCCCACGGTCTCGGCCACGGCGCCGCCTACGCCGGAGTCCACCTCGTCAAAAATCAGGGTGCCGGCCTGGCCCAGCTGGCTGGTGGTGACGGCAATCGCCAGCGACAGCCGGGAAAGCTCGCCGCCCGAAGCCACTTTGCCAATCGGGCGCGGTGTGGCGCCCGGGTGACCGGCCACCAGAAACTGCACGCCATCCAGGCCGCTGGGTGTGGGTTCTTCCAGCTTGTCCAGCTGCACGGCGAATTTGCCGCCCTGCATGCCCAGGCCCTGCATGGCCTGGGTGATGGCGCGCGAGAGCTTGGGCGCGGCCTTGGCGCGCTGCAGCGACAGGGCGCGTGCGGCGGCCTGGTAGGCCTCGTGTGCCTGCTGTTCCAGCTGGCGCAGCCGGCCCACATCGACCACGGCATCCAGCTGGCGCAGTTCGTCGCGCCAGGATTGCAGCAGACCGGGCAGCTCTTGCGGCGTGCGCTTGTAGCGGCGGGCCAGCTGCATCCACAGCGTCAGGCGGCTGTCCAGTTCTGCCAGGCGTTCGGGGTCCAGCTCGGTGCGGCGCAGATAGCTGTGCAGGCTGTGGCGGGCATCGTTGACCTGGGCCAGGCTGGAGGCCAGCACATCCGCAATCGCCAGGAATTCGGGCTCCAGGTGTTCCTGGTGCTGGAGCGTGCTGTGGGCGCGGGTCAAGGGGCTGGTGATGCCTGTTTCATCGTCTTCCAGCAGATGCAGTGTGCCCAGGGCGGTTTCCAGCAGGCTCTGAGCGTGGGACAGGCGGGTGTGCTGGGTGTTCAGCTCTTCCCATTCATCGGTGCCGGGGCTGAGTTTGTCCAGCTCGCCAATCTGCCACTGCAGGCGTTCGCGTTCGCGCTGCAGCGTGTCCTGGGCGGCCAGGGCATGTTCCAGGTTCTTGTGCGCGGCACGCCAGGCGGTCCAGTGGGCGCGCAGCGATTGGGTGTCCACGCCGGCGTAGGCGTCCAGCAGCTCGCGCACGGCTTCGGGCCGGGTCAGGCTTTGCCAGGCGTGCTGGCCGTGGATGTCCAGCAGCGCATCGCCCAGGTGGCGCAACTGGGTGGCTGTGGCCGGTGCGCCATTGATCCAGGCGCGGCTGCGGCCCTGGGCATCGATCACACGGCGCAGCAGCAGGCTGTCTTCCTGGGCAAAGCCGCCTTCGTCCAGCCACTGGGACAGGTGGGGCGGGCAGTCGAATTCGGCGGTGATGTCGGCCTGGGGCGTGCCTTCGCGCACCACGCCGACATCGGCACGGCTGCCCAGCACCAGCTGCAGAGCGTCGATCAGAATGGATTTGCCGGCGCCGGTTTCGCCCGTCAGCACCGTGAAGCCGGCGTGGAGGTCCAGGTCCAGCGCCTGCACGATGACAAAGTCGCGCAGTGCAATGCGTTTGAGGGCCATGGCTCAGGTGCCCCCTTCGTTCCAGCCCAGTTTCTTGCGCAGCGTGGCGTAGTAGTTCCAGCCCAGGGGATGCAGAAAACGGATGCCATGGAGCGCACGGCGCACATAGATGCGGTCTCCGTGGCGCAGCGAGGCCAGCGACTGCATATCGAAATTGGCGCTGATGTCGCGCCCGCCCACCACTTCGATCATGACTTCGCCCTGGTCGGGCAGCACGATGGGGCGGTTGGACAGGGTGTGGGGGGCAATGGGGGCCATCACCCAGGCGCCCACGGACGGGTGCAGCAGCGGACCGCCCACCGACAGCGCATAGGCGGTCGAGCCGGTAGGTGTGGCCACGATCAGGCCGTCGGCACGTTGGTTGGAGACGAAACGGCCATCCACCTCCACCCGCAACTCCACCATGCCCGAGGTGCTGCCCCGGTTGACCACCACATCGTTCATGGCCAGGGCCTCGAACACGCATTCATCGCCCCGCATCACGCGGGCTTCGATCAGCGGGCGGCTGTCTTCTTCGTAGCAGCCTTCCAGCATGGCTTGCAGCGTGGGCTGGAAGTTCTCATCCAGCGGGATGTCGGTGACAAAGCCCAGGCGCCCTTGGTTGATGCCGATCAGCGGCGTGCCGTAGCGTGACAGGTGGCGGCTGACGCCCAGCATGGTGCCGTCGCCGCCCATTACCAGGGCCAGATCGCAGGCTTGCCCCAGGGCGTCCACATCCAGACTGCGGTACTGTGCGGGCAGACCCATGTGCAAGGCGGTCTCGGCTTCCACAATCACTTCACAGCCCTGGGTGGTCAGAAAAGCTGCAATATCTTCCAGGGCCTGGCGCGGGCTGTCCTGGGGAAGGCCCGTGGGGGAAGCGACACGGTACTTTCCGATCAGGGCTACATGGCGAAACTTGGACGTCATAAGGGAAATTACATCATTAAAATCGTTCCATGCTCGATGATCGTTCCAAGTTGTTGTTGAAAGCGCTGGTCGAGCGCTACATTGCCGACGGCCAGCCTGTGGGGTCGCGCACGCTGTCGCGCGCCTCCGGCCTGGAACTGTCGCCGGCCACCATCCGCAATGTGATGGCGGATCTGGAGGAACTGGGCCTGATCGTCAGCCCCCACACCTCCGCAGGCCGCGTGCCCACCGCCAAGGGCTACCGGCTGTTTGTGGACACCATGCTGACCGTGAGCCGCGACATGCTGCCTGCGCAGGAACTGGTGCCCGAACAACCGCAGAAGGTGATTGCGAACGCCGCCAACATGCTGTCCAGCCTGTCACAGTTTGTCGGCGTGGTGATGGCGCCGCGGCGCAGCTCCGTGTTCAAGCACATCGAGTTCGTGAAGCTGTCCGAGCGGCGGGTGCTGGTCATCATCGTGTCGCCGGAAGGCGATGTGCAGAACCGCGTCATCTTCACCGACCATGATTTCTCCGGCTCGCAACTGCTGGAAGCATCCAACTTCCTGAACGCGCACTACGCCGGTCTGGCCATCGAGCAGGTGCGCGAGCGTATGCAATCCGAAGTGGAGCGCCTGCGCACCGAGGTGGCCAATCTGATGCAGGCGGCCGTCAATGTCAGCGCCGAGGCCATGAACCCCCAGCCCCAGGAGCAGGTCATCATCTCGGGCGAGCGCAATCTGCTGTCGGTGAGCGACTTCTCCAGCGACATGGGCAATCTGCGCAAGGCGTTCGACCTGTTCGAGCAAAAGACCCAGATCCTGCGGCTGCTCGATTTCTCCAGCCAGGCCGAAGGTGTGCGCATCTTCATTGGTGGAGAAAGCCAGGTTGTGCCTTTCGAAGAGCTGTCCGTGGTCAGCGCCCCTTACGAGGTCGATGGCCAGATTGTGGGCACGCTGGGCGTGATCGGCCCCACACGCATGCACTACGACCGGATGATCCAGATCGTGGACATCACCTCCAAGCTGGTCACCAATGCGCTGAGCAGTCGGCGCTAAGCCGTTACAATGCGTGCGCCCTGCCATGCGCCGGGCTGGCAAGGGGCGTTAGCTCAGTTGGTTAGAGCAGAGGACTCATAATCCTTTGGTCGCGGGTTCAAGTCCCTCACGCCCTACCAGTATTCATGCGGAAAGTTTGCTTTTATTTTTATAGCAAATTTTCCGCAATTCTTGGGGCACTTCCGCAAATCACCTTGTTTCAGGTTTCGATTTCGCCTTCAGCTCGTTGGAGCGCTGCATCTCAGCTGCAGCCTTCACGATGGCCCAACGGATGGCGGCGCGCGGGTCGCCATCCACGATGCAGTCATACCCCTGGTTTGTTTGCCTAGGCGTTGCTGTCGCGTATTCATCGCCATCGAACACATCCCACGACACTGAGAGACGTAACTTCACTGCCAAGCGCAGCGCGTCGCCGTCATCGGAAGATGGGTTCCATTCCTTGAATTCCTCAGGGCCGCTGATGAAGTCGCGTTCAAAGAAGTACTCCCATACACCATCTTCAGGGAACTGAGCTGCACCCCAGTACCTTGCCGCCAGCTCCAGTGATTCGCGCTTGTTCATAGCAGTAGCTCCTAACTGTCGGGTCCCGGACGATTGGCTGCTTAAAAACAAGCGTCCGTTGCTGCATGGC
>JAEAMF010000303.1_pt1 | contig 71518 bp, 58 predicted proteins | sample 8958721 | NCBI WGS metagenome assembly JAEAMF01 (sample SAMN16933255, study PRJNA681124) | bioreactor sludge metagenome | isolation source: anaerobic bioreactor treating anionic surfactant - SDBS | place: India: Bengaluru | collected 2019-02-28
GAACATGTGACCCCTGCCGTGTGAAGGCAGTGCTCTACCGCTGAGCTAATCACCCCTTTCGTTCAGATTCACACAGTATTATGCTGATCCGGCGAAGCTGAGATTCTAGCATCAAGTGCGCACCACTTTTGGAAAGTGTTCAGCTTTTTGCTAGCACCGCTGCCAGTCTGCATGTTTGTGCCCCGCGCATACTGCTGCCCGCACGGCGCAAGGAATCCAATGCTCCGGCGCCATGCATGGGGCAAGAGGAGGCGCCCATGGTGCGCATGCAGCGCACACCGAAAGGCCAAGGCGGCGGCGCCAACAAAAAAGCCTCCTGACCGAAGTCAGGAGGCTTATCGTATGGTCGGAATGGCGGGATTCGAACTCGCGACCCCTTGCACCCCATGCAAGTGCGCTACCAGGCTGCGCTACATTCCGAAGACTTGAATTATATACACATTTTTCGGCCTACAGCGCCAAAAGCGAACGAATCTGCAAAAGCTCGTGGCGGACCTGCTCCAAAGAGGCTGCTGGTGCCCCGCCCTCCTGGCGCAGCAGCTGATCCAGCAGCAGTTGGGTTTGCAGGTTGGCGTCAGCCGGCGCGGCCGCCACGGCATCCACCCGCCCGGATGTCGCCTCCTCGCCAGCGTGCGCACGCAGCTGGTTGCGTGCTCCCTGGATGGTGAACCCCTCGTCGTAGAGCAGATTGCGGATGCGGCGCACCATCAGCAGCTCGTGGTGCTGGTAGTAGCGGCGATTGCCACGCCGCTTCATGGGGCGCAGCTGCACAAACTCCTGCTCCCAGTAGCGCAGCACATGGGGCTTGACATCACACAACAGCGCAACTTCGCTGATCGTGAAATAACGTTTGGCAGGGATGGGAGGAAGGTTGGCCATAAACCGATGGTTGCGAACGCAGGCGTGCCAAACAAAACAAGCGCCCTAGCCTACCGCAGCTTGTGCAATAGACCAAGAGCGCTTGTACAAGGTACCGAGAGCTTTAGAGCTGAACTGGCGTGCCGCCGCCCTCTGCGCCCTGAATCTGTTCCTTGAGCTTGGAACTGGCGTGGAAGGTGACCACGCGGCGAGCGTCGATGGGAATCAGCTCGCCGGTGCGTGGATTGCGTCCCGGGCGCGGCGCCTTGGTGCGGATCTGGAAGTTGCCGAAACCCGACAGCTTCACATCATCGCCATCGACCAGACTTTTGGAGATCAGGTCGAAGAACGCATCCACCATTTCCTTGGATTCGCGCTTGTTCAAGCCGATCTGATCGAACAGCAGTTCGGCCAATTGCGCTTTGGTCAGGGCGGAGGACGCCTCTGCGCCATCATCTGCAAATTCGATCATTACAGGCTCCTTGGGAAATGACGCGGCACATCAGCCGCGCAGGCGTGCAGCCACACGCTCCACCAGCGATGCAATCGCGCCCTGCATGGCGGCGTCGATTTCGACATCCGTCAGCGCTGCCTCGTCGCGGCCCAGCGTCAGGCGGATGGCCAGGCTCTTTTCGTCCTGGGCCAGGCTGCCCGGCGCAGCTTCTTCGCCGGCCTTGAGCTTCTTGGGGCGGAAGACGTCAAACAGCGCGGCCGAACGCAGGATACCGCCCTGCACCCCTTGCTGCACCGCTTCCATCACCTGGGCATGGGTTACCGCCTCCTTGACCACCACGGCAATGTCGCGCTCCACCGCCTGGTGCTTGGCCACTGGCTTGAACACCGGCACCTGGCGGGCCAGCACGGCATCCAGTTCCAGCTCGAACATCACCGGAGCCTGGGCCAGATCCCACTCCTGGCGCCATTTGGGGTGCAGCTCGCCGACAAAGCCGATGGCCTTGCCATCCAGCAGCACGCGGGCGCAACGGCCAGGGTGCATGGCGGGATGTTCTGCAGGCTCGAACACCGGCTTGGCCGGAGCCAGCAGCGCTTCGACATCGCCCTTGACATCGTAGAAGTCAACCTTGGTCTCGGCCCTGCCCCATTGCAGCTGGTCGGCGGCACCGTAGGCCAGCCCCGCCACACGCATGGGCTGGTAGAAGCCCTTGACGGTGGTGTCGGACTCGACCACGGATTCATCCTTGAAGAACACGCGACCCAGTTCGAACACGCGCACGCGCTGGGCCTTGCGGTCCACGTTGAACTTCAGCACCTGCAGCAGCGAACCCAGCAGCGACGAACGCATCACGCTCAAATGGCTGGCAATGGGATTGAGCAGCTTGATGGCATGGTGGTTGCCCGCCAGCTCCTGCTCCCACTTTTCTTCGACAAAGCTGAAGTTGATGGTCTCCTGGTAGCCCAGGCCAGCCAGTTCATGGCGTACCCCGAACGGGCTGCGCTGGTTTTCAGCGCGCAACTTGGGCGAGATGGGGGCCAGCGGCTTGGTGGTCGGCAGATTCTCGTAGCCGATCATGCGGGCCACTTCTTCGATCAGATCCTCTTCCAGATTGATGTCGAAGCGGAAGGTCGGCGCAGTGACCGAGATCACCCCCTCGGATGCCAGCGTGGCGGGCAGACCCAGGCCGTTCAGTGCATCCAGGCACTGCTGCTGGGTCACAGCCATGCCAATCACCTTGGCCGCACGGGCCACGCGCAGTTGCACGGGCTTGGGCTGGGGCATGTTGGGCTTTTGGTCGTCCATGGCCGCCACCTGCGTGTCAGGCGTACCGCAGATTTCCAGCACCAGCGCGGTGATGCGCTCAATGTGCTCGGTGGTGAACTCGGGGTCCACGCCGCGCTCGAAACGGTGGCCCGCGTCGGTCGAGAAATTGAAGTGGCGCGAGCGCCCGGCCACGGCCTTGGGGAACCAGAACGCAGCTTCGATGTAGATGTTCTTCGTGTCGTCCGACACGGCGGTGGCATCGCCACCCATGATGCCGGCCAGGGACTCCACTTCCTTGTCATCGGCAATCACGCCCACCTGGATGAAGTCGTCGATCTGGATGGTGTTGCCGTTGAGCAGCTTGAGCGATTCGCCTTGCTTGCCCCAGCGCACGTTCAGACCACCGCTGATCTTGTCCAGGTCGAAAATGTGGGACGGACGGCCCAGCTCGAACATCACATAGTTGGAGATGTCCACCAGGGGCGAGACCGAGCGCTGGCCGCAGCGTGCCAGACGGTCCAGCATCCACTGGGGCGTCTTCACCTGGGTGTTGACGTTGCGCACGATACGGCCCGAGAAACGGCCGCACAGGTCGGTCGCTTCAATCTTGACGGGCAGCTTGTCTTGCGACGCCACGGCTGCAGCGGGGAAAGACAGCGGCTTCAAAGCTGCACCGGTCAATGCCGACAGCTCGCGGGCCACGCCGTATACCGACAGGCAGTGCGCCAGATTGGGCGTGAGCTTCAGCGTGAACAGCGTGTCGTCCAGGTTCAGGTACTCGCGCACATCCTGGCCCAGGGGCGCATCGGACGGAAACTCCAGCAAGCCGCTGGCATCTTCGTCAATGCCCAGCTCCTTGGCCGAGCACAGCATGCCAAAGCTCTGCACGCCGCGCAGCTTGCCGATCTTGATCTTGAAAGGCTTGCCGTCTTCACCCGGCGGCAGCTCGGCGCCCACAGTGGCGCAGGGAATGCGGATGCCCACGCGCGCATTGGGCGCACCGCAGACGATGTTCAGCAGCTCGGGGCCACCCACGTCCACCTGGCAGATGCGCAGGCGGTCGGCATCGGGATGCTGCACGGCTTCCTTGATTTCACCGACAACAATGCCGGTGAAAGGAGGCGCCACAGGATCCAGCTCTTCCACTTCCAGACCGGCCATGGTCAGGGTGTCGGCCAGTTGCTGGGTGGTCAGGTTGGGGTTGCAGTACTCGCGCAACCAGGATTCAGGAAATTGCATAGTCAGACTCTTTGGCGTTCATGCCGGCTGCACCGTAGCGGTCTGCAGCTGGCTGGGCATGCGTACTTTCAAAAGAAGCTGCGGCACGGGATTCACAAGGACTTCGGCAAAACCATCTGAAGTGCCTGCAACCACAGCGCTGGCAGCCCGCTTCTTCAATTACTGAAACTGCGACAGGAAACGGATGTCGCCGTCGAAGAACAGGCGCAGGTCGTTCACGCCGTAACGCAGCATGGTCAGGCGGTCGGGGCCCATGCCAAAGGCAAAGCCGATGTACTTTTCGGGATCCAGGCCCATGTTGCGCACCACGTTGGGGTGCACCTGGCCGGAGCCCGCCACTTCCAGCCATTTACCGGCCAGCGGGCCGCTCTGGAACTGGATGTCGATTTCAGCCGAAGGCTCGGTGAATGGGAAGAAGCTGGGGCGGAAACGCAGCACCAGATCATCCTGCTCAAAGAAGGTCTTGCAGAAGTCCGTGAACACGACCTTCAGGTCCTTGAAGCTCACGTTCTCGCCAATCCACAGGCCTTCGCACTGGTGGAACATGGGCGAGTGGGTGGCGTCCGAGTCCACACGGTAGGTGCGGCCGGGGGCAATCACGCGGATCTCGGGCATGGTCTGGCCGGCATCCAGCTGATTGCGGTATTTCTTCACATGCTGCACGGCATGGCGCACCTGCATGGGGCTGGTGTGCGTGCGCAGCAAGTTGGGTGCGTGTTGCGTGCCGCCTTCCACATAGAAGGTGTCATGCATGGAGCGCGCGGGATGGTCTTCGGGCGTGTTCAGCGCCGTGAAATTGAACCAGTCGGATTCGATCTCGGGGCCCTGGGCCACGTCAAAGCCCATGGAGCCAAAAATGCCCTCGATGCGCTCCAGGGTGATGGAGACAGGGTGCAGCCCTCCTGCGCCACGGCGGCGGCCAGGCAGGGTCACATCCAGCACTTCGGCCTTCAGGTGTGCTTCCAGCTCGGCATCGGCCAGGGCCTTGCGGCGCGCGGTCAGGGCCGCTTCGATCGCCTGCTTGGCCACATTGATGGCAGCGCCGCGCGATTTTTTCTCTTCGACGGAAAGCTGCGCCATGCCCTTCATGAGCTCGGTCATCTTGCCCGACTTGCCCAGAAACAGCGCCTTGGCGTTTTCCAGATCAGCGGGGGTATGGGCCTGCGCAAACAGCTGCTGCGCGCTCTCGACCAGAGAATCCAACTCGTTCATATCGACTCTTTATCGACGTTTGAAAAACCTGCAAGCCCTGCCCTGCCGCACCGCTCCCACGGAGCGCGCCACATGCCAAAGCCCGGCGATAAAAAAACAAGGGCTAGTGCCTTTTCAAGCCCTAGCCCTTGCTGTTTGTGCATCAGCAGCTACTACGTGAGTAGCAACTACTGACCGTGATCTCAAGCAGCCAGCTTGGCCTTGACTTGGTTCACGATGGCGCTGAAAGCAGCCTTGTCGTGCACAGCGATATCGGCCAGCATCTTGCGGTCGATTTCGATGGCAGCCTTCTTCAGGCCGTTGGCGAATTGGCTGTAGGTCAGACCCAGTTCACGTGCAGCGGCGTTGATACGGGCGATCCACAGCTGACGGAACACGCGCTTCTTGTTACGACGGTCACGGTAAGCGTATTGACCGGCCTTCATCACCGCCTGCTTGGCGACGCGGAAGACATTACCGCGGCGACCGCGGAAACCCTTAGCAAGGGTCAGAACTTTTTTGTGACGGGCACGGGCCGTTACACCACGTTTGACGCGAGGCATGTATTTTCTCCTAGTTCGTCAGTGAATTACAGACCAGCGCCAGGCAACATCTTTGCGATGGAGCCCATGTCGCCTTCATGCACGGAGGTAATGCCACGCAGGTGGCGCTTATTCTTCGTGGTCTTCTTGGTCAAGATGTGACGCTTGAAGGCTTGACCGCGCTTGACGGTACCACCGGGACGAACGCGAAAACGCTTCTTCGCGCTGCTCTTGGTTTTCATTTTGGGCATGTGAATGCTCCTGTTATTTGTGCTCGTGAGGCGGCTGCGCAACCAATACGCGGCACTTGTAGGCACACCGAGACACTTGTTTGCCCCATGTGACTGGGGCCGTGCCTCCCTGAGAAAGCACGATGCGATTGGCGCCCGAAGGCGCCAATCGCATATTCTAACCCGATTCGCGGCAAATGCCTATGAATCAGGCGGCAGTCTTGCCTGCTTCTTCTGCCGGTGCTGCAGCGGGCTTGGCCACTGGAGCGGGCTTTTTGTTGCGCGCCGGAGCGATCATCATGATCATCTGGCGGCCTTCCAGCTTGGGGAACTGCTCCACCTGGATGGTGTCGGCCAGATCGTCACGCAGACGGTTCAGCAGATCCAGGCCCAGTTGCTGGTGCGTGATTTCACGACCGCGGAAACGCAGCGTGATCTTGCACTTGTCGCCCTCGGCCAGGAAGCGGCGGATATTGCGCAACTTGATGTTGTAGTCGCCATCATCGGTACCAGGACGGAATTTGACTTCCTTGATTTCGATGACGGTTTGCTTCGCCTTGGCCTCGGCCGCGCGCTTTTGCTCTTGGTACTTGAACTTACCGTAGTCCACCAGGCGGCAGACAGGCGGGTTCGCAGTGGAGGCAATCTCCACCAGATCCACGTCCAAGTCGCCAGCCATGCGCAGCGCTTCCGCCAGGCTCACAACCCCGATGGGTTCGTTATCAGGACCGGACAGACGCACTTCAGGCGCCTGGATTTCACGGTTGAGACGGTGTTTGCGTTCCTCGCGGTGGCGACGATCACGAAATTCAGTAGCTATGGCTTTCACCCTAATTTCAAAACGCTACGAAAAGCGTAGCTGCTTGCGCGCAATTGACGCAGTCCAAAGCACAAATTGATGCTCAATCAGGCTTTGGAAGCGATGTCGTTGGCCAACAGTTCAATGAAGGCGTCGACGGACATCACACCCAGGTCCTTATTGCCCCGGGCGCGCACTGCGACAGTTCCTGCGGCCTTCTCCTTGTCGCCGGCGACAAGGATGTAAGGCAGCTTTTGCAACGAATGCTCGCGTATTTTATACGTGATCTTTTCATTGCGCAGGTCAGACACAATCTTAAGACTTTGATTCGGCAATGCTTTTTGCAGCTTTGCCACAACGTCTTGCACGTAGTCGGCCTGGGAGTCGGTGATGTTGAGCACGGCCACTCCCACGGGCGCCAGCCAAACCGGCAGCGCACCGGCGAATTGTTCGATCAAAATGCCGATGAAACGCTCCAGCGAACCGACGATTGCACGGTGCAGCATCACGGGGCGGTGACGGTTGCCATCTTCACCCACGTACTCGGCATCCAGACGCACGGGCATGGAGAAGTCCACCTGGATGGTGCCGCACTGCCACTGGCGACCCAGGGCATCCTTGAGTGTGTATTCGATCTTGGGGCCGTAGAAGGCGCCGTCGCCCACCGCGATCTGATACTCGCAACCCGAAGCCTTGAGCGAGTCGAACAGCGCTTTTTCCGCCTTGTCCCAGACTTCGTCCGAGCCAATCCGCGCTTCCGGACGGGTCGCGACCTTGTAGATGATGTCGGTGAAACCGAAGTCGGCGTAGACCTTTTGCAGCAGCTGCGTGAAGTCAAGCACTTCCTTCTGGATCTGGTCTTCGGTACAGAAGATGTGGCCATCGTCCTGGGTGAAGCCGCGCACGCGCATGATGCCGTGCAGACCGCCCGTGGGTTCGTTGCGGTGGCACTGACCGAATTCACCGTAGCGCAGCGGCAGGTCGCGGTAGCTCTTGATGCCTTGCTTGAAGATCAGGATATGGCCCGGGCAGTTCATGGGCTTCAGCGCGTAGTCGCGCTTTTCCGACTCCGTGATGAACATGTTGTCGCGGTACTTGTCCCAGTGACCGGTTTTTTCCCACAGGGTCTTGTCCAGAATCTGGGGGGCCTTCACTTCTTCGTAGCCGTTTTCACGGTAGACGCGGCGCATGTACTGCTCCACCTCCTGCCACACGCGCCAGCCCTTGGGGTGCCAGAACACGGTGCCGGGCGAGCATTCGTCGATGTGGAACAGGTCCAGCTCGCGGCCCAGGCGACGGTGGTCGCGCTTCTCGGCTTCTTCGATGCGGGTGATGTAGGCCTGCAGATCCTTCTTGTCCGCCCAGGCCGTGCCATACACGCGCTGCAGCTGCTCGTTCTTGGCGTCGCCGCGCCAGTAGGCGCCAGCCAGCTTGGTCAGCTTGAAGACCTTCAGGAAGCGGGTATTGGGCACGTGGGGGCCACGGCACATGTCGACGTATTCCTGGTGGTAGTACAGGCCCATGGCGGTTTCATTGGGCATGTCTTCGACCAGGCGCAGCTTGTAGTCTTCGCCGCGTTCCTGGAACACCTTGATGACTTCGGCGCGCGGAGTCATCTTCTTGACGACGTCGTAATCCTGCGCGATCAGCTCCTTCATGCGCGCTTCGATGGCGGCCATGTCTTCGGGCGTGAACGGGCGCTCGTAGGAGATGTCGTAGTAAAAGCCCTCCTCGATCACCGGACCGATCACCATCTTGGCCGTGGGATACAGCTGCTTGACGGCGTGACCGACCAAGTGGGCGGTGGAGTGGCGAATGATCTCCACGCCTTCGTCGTCCTTGGGCGTGATGATCTGCAGCTTGGCGTCTTCGCTGATCAGATCGCAGGCGTCGACCAGACGGCCGTTGACGCGGCCGGCCACCGTGTTCTTGGCCAGACCGGCGCCGATGGACTGTGCCACCTGCATAACGGTGACCGGGCCGTCGAATTCACGTTGCGAACCGTCGGGAAGCGTAATTTTCAGCATGGAAATCCTTGGAAACCTAATGTGGGATACGGGGCCGCGGCCAGTGCTTTGAAAAGCAAAAAGCGCGGAACAGGTCCGCGCTTTGGATAAGAGGGAGAAAAGACTCCGGGCAGGCGCGAACTCGCAGCCTCAGCGGCTGCACAACCTTTGCAAGGTACTCGTTCGCGGTGTCATAACCAGACTGCCTTTCTCGCTCTTGTGAATGGATACTGGCAACCATTTTAACGCCGTATGCACAAAAAAGCCCGAAGCAGCAGCGCTTCGGGCCGAAATGGGTGTCCTGGCGACGGTTTTTAGGCTGCCGCACAGGCCCCAGACAACAAGCTTCCGTCCGTTCTACTGTGCCATGTCAGTGGTCCAGCAGAGCCGTGCAGATCAGTGGAACTGCTCTTCTTCGGTGGAACCGGTCAGGGCCTTCACGCTGGAAGATCCGCCCTGGATCACGGTGGTCACGTCGTCGAAGTAACCCGCGCCCACTTCCTGCTGGTGCGACACGAAGGTGTAGCCCAGTTCGCGTGCCGCGAATTCGGGTTCCTGCACCATTTCCACGTAGTGCTTCATGCCTTCGCCGCGTGCATAGGCGTGGGCAAACTTGAAGGTGTTGTACCAGTTGCTGTGGATGCCGGCCAGGGTGATGAACTGGAACTTGTAGCCCAGTGCAGACAGGTCTTCCTGGAAGGACGCGATCTGGCTGTCGTTGAGGTTCTTCTTCCAGTTGAACGAAGGCGAGCAGTTGTAGCTCAGCAGCTTGCCGGGGCAGGCTGCGTGCACGGCCTGTGCGAATTCACGGGCAAAGCCGATGTCGGGCACGCCGGTTTCGCACCACACCAGATCGGCGTAGGGAGCGTAGGCCACGCCGCGGCTGATGGATTGCTCCAGGCCGTTCTTGACACGGTAGAAGCCTTCCTGGGTGCGCTCGCCGGTCAGGAAAGGCTGATCGTTGGCGTCGTGGTTGCTGGTGATCAGGTTGGCCGCCTCGGCGTCGGTACGGGCCAGCACGATGGTGGGCACGCCCATCACGTCCGCAGCAAAGCGGGCGGAAATCAGCTTTTCGCAGGCTTCACGGGTGGGCACCAGCACCTTCCCGCCCATGTGGCCGCACTTCTTCACGGCTGCCAGCTGGTCTTCAAAGTGCACGCCAGCAGCGCCGGCCTGGATCATGTTCTTCATCAGCTCGAAAGCGTTCAGCACGCCGCCGAAACCGGCTTCCGCATCGGCCACGATGGGCAGGAAGTAGTCGATGAATTCCTTGTCGCCGGGATTCACACCCTTGCCCCACTGGATTTCGTCAGCGCGCTTGAAGGTGTTGTTGATGCGGCGCACCATGGTGGGCACCGAGTCATAGGCGTACAGCGACTGGTCGGGGTACATGGTTTCGGACGTGTTGCCGTCGGCAGCGACTTGCCAGCCCGACAGGTACACGGCTTCCAGACCGGCCTTGGCTTGCTGCATGGCCTGGCCGGCAGAGATGGCGCCGAAAGCGTTCACGTAGCCCTTCTTGGAGCTGCCGTTGATCTTCTCCCACAGCACTTCGGCGCCACGCTGGGCCAGGGTGTACTCGGGCTGCAGGCTGCCACGCAGGCGCACCACGTCGGCCGCGGAGTAACCGCGCTTGACGCCCTTCCAGCGGGGGTTGGTGGCCCAGTCTTTTTCCAGGGCGGCGATTTGCTGTTCGCGGCTCAGTTGGGTGTTCAGCGCTTTGGTCATCGTGATCTCCTTGAAAGGTAGTGAAACTGGTTTGCCGTGGTGTGCGGCCTTGGAGACAACTGTAGGCAAAGCGACGGCTCCCAACAATCACCTCTATCTTATATAAGACAAAAAAATATTCTTTTTAAATCAAATACTTATTTTTATATTTCTGTATGTGAAATGTTTTTTCTCATATTGAGAAAAAATGCTGCGAAGCAACAAGCATCATTTTCCACATTGCGGAAACGCTTTTCTGCAATGCAACATCCCCACCAGGAAATGATCACGCTGGACAAGAAAGAAATACCCCGACAGAGGCGCCTGCCAGGCGTCGCCTCAGGGCTTCCCGCAAGCTGCTCTGCACCGGCATATCCACTGGCAGTCCCATGGCTGCAGATGGCAGCTTCAATAAGATGCTGTATACATATACAGTATTACACATGTGTGCACTTCTGGATGGCAAGCATGTCCCTGTCGCCCGCGAGCGAGGCTTTCCGCCGCGCCTGCAGAGGCAGCGTGCGCTACTGCTCCACCACAGCGCCTGTCCGCCCCTCACCGGGCTGAAGGCCGGGACAGCGGTCTATCCCATCCGTGATGGCAGCTCTACCGGAGCTTCTCCGCGAAGACGAGCCGTGATGTGCCCTCCTGCACCCCGTGCGCAATCGCTTCGTATTTCCTTGAAGGCTCCTCTTATGGGAGCTGCAAATGCCATCTTGGCGCCAGAGATCCAGCAGATTCTGGAGATTGCCAAGAGTCCTCTTATCTTGCCGCCTGACGGTTCTTTTTCGGAGCATCTTCCATGAGCACTTTGCGTCTGCCCTATTCCACCCTCTCGCCTGCTGCCTACCAGGGTCTGCTGGCCACCAAGTCCGCACTGGACCACAGCAGCCTGGGCAAGCCTTTGATCGAGCTGGTCTATCTGCGCGTGTCCCAAATCAATGGCTGTGCCTTCTGCCTGGAGATGCATGCCAAGGCCTTGCGCGCCGGAGGCATGGCACAGGCCAAGCTCGACAGCCTGGCCGGCTGGCGGGTCAGCGCCCAGTTCGATGCCCGGGAACGCGCGGCACTGGGCTGGACGGAATCCCTGGTCGATGTGGCCCATACCCACGCACCGGACACCGACTTTGCATCGCTGCAGCCACACTTCAGCGATACCGAAATTTCCGACCTGAGCTTTGCGATTGCGCTGATGAGCGCCTTCAACCGCCTGGCCATCGGCATGCGCCAGTAGCAACTAGTCAACGTACCTTCTTGTCCATGGGTGTGCTGTGGGAGCCCAACCCCGGTCCACGCCGACCGGCACGGAATAGGCCGTGCAATGCACGGTTCGCTCTCCAGCACAAGCGAAAGTGGCTTGCGCGGCGATGGCCCTCTCCACACGGTGGGCCGCATCGTTGCGGCCCATGGCGGCGGCCACCCAAATTCGTGCCCCTGCGCCGTGCGGATTAGGTCTTGTACTTGGCCTTTAATGGACCGTTTTCCAACGACAAGGCCTGGACGAAGGTGACCTACTCCGGCTTTTCACCCTGGTTCAGGCTTGCGGGTTGGGTGAACAGACCAGGGATCGGGACCTGAACCTTTTCCCAGCCAAACAGGCGATATGGGTGCATGGGGCCTCCCTTATTTGAAATCCCGGCTCTCGGTGGCCAGCCGGCCGAGCAAATGCGACAAATCGGCCATGCGCTCTGCGATCAGATTGCACACCGGCCCCTGGCGCTGCCATGTACCCTCCACCGCCAGCAGGCGTGCGCCTACCAGCACCTGCCGGTACGCATCGCGTACGTCGCGCCAGACGATGACCTGGGTGCAACCATGCTCGTCCTCCAGCGACACAAAGACGGTCCCGTTGGCGGTCCCCGGCTGCTGCCGCAAAGTCACAATGCCTGCAGTCCGAACCCGCTGACCGTTGGATAGACGGCGCAGCTGCTGCGAGGTTTTGACCTTCCAGCGGTCGAGCTTGGGGCGCAGCAGCCGCATGGGATGGCTGCGCAGCGTGAGGCCCGTGGAGGCATAGTCCCAGACCACTTCTTCGCCCTCGGGCGCCTCAGGCAGCGCCAGCAAGGCTTCATCGAAGCGTGCCTCCTCCAGCAGCTCGGGGGCTGCGTGCAAGGCCGCAGCCTCCCAGACCTGCTGGCGACGGTGCCCCGACAAGCTGGCCAGGGCCCCTGCTGCGGCCAGGGACTTCATCTCCTGCTGGTCCAGGCGCGTGCGCCGGGCCAGTGCTTCGGCGCTGTCGAAAGGAGCCTGGCGGCGGGTCTCCTCGATGCGCCGGGCACTGCTGCGGCCCAGGCCCGAGATCATGCGCAGGCCCAGCCGGACCGCCGGCTGCGGTTTGACGGTTTCTTCCAGCGTGCAGTCCACATCGCTGTGCATCACATCCACGGGCCGTACTTCGACCCCGTGGCGGCGCGCATCCTGCGTCAATTGGCTGGCGGAATAAAACCCCATCGGCTGGCTGTTGAGAATCGCCGCCAGGAAGGCCGCAGGCTCGTGGCGCTTGATCCAGCTGGACGCATAGACCAGCAGAGCAAAGCTGGCCGCGTGACTTTCCGGGAAGCCGTATTCCGAAAAGCCCTTGATCTGCTCGAAGATGGACTCGGCAAAGTCGCGTTCGTAACCGCGCGTGGTCATCCCTTGCACGATCCTGTCGTAGTACTTCTCCAGCCCCCCTTTGCGCTTCCAGGCCGCCATGGCCCGGCGCAGGCCATCAGCCTCGCCGGGGGTGAAACCGGCGGCCAGCATGGCGATCTGCATGACCTGTTCCTGGAACACCGGCACCCCCAGCGTACGGCCCAGTGCCTGTTTCAAGGCCTCGCTCGGGTAGACCACCGGGTCCTTGCCCTGGCGCCGGCGCAGATAGGGGTGGACCATGCCGCCCTGGATGGGGCCCGGCCGCACCAGCGCCACTTCCACCACCAGGTCGTAGAACTTGCGCGGGCGCAACCGGGGCAGCATGGACATCTGCGCCCTGCTCTCGATCTGGAACACACCGATGGTGTCGGCGCGGCAGATCATGTCGTAGGTGGCCGGATCCTCCGGCGGGATGTCCTGCATCGTGAACGCACAGCCTCGGCGCTGACCGATGAAGTCCAGGGCGCGGCGGATCGCCGACAGCATGCCCAGGGCCAGCACGTCCACTTTGAGCAGCCCTGCCGCGTCCAGATCGTCCTTGTCCCACTCGATGACCGTGCGGTCGTCCATGGACGCGTTCTCCACAGGCACCATGCGGCACAGCAGGCCGCGCGTGAGCACAAAACCGCCGGTGTGCTGGGACAGGTGGCGGGGGAACCCGATCAACTGCTCGGTCAGTGTGGTCAGCTGCTGCACGGCCAGGGAGCCCGCATCCAGCCCCAGCTCTGCAAAACGCTCCTGCCGGATGCTGCGCCCATCGAACCACTGCTGCCCCTTGGCGATGGCGTCCACCACAGCGAGGTCGAAGCCCAGGGCCTTGCCCACGTCCCGGATGGCCGAGCGCGGCCGGTAGGAGATCACGGCCGCAGCCAGGGCCGCGCGGTCGCGGCCGTACTTTGCATAGAGGTACTGGATCACCTCTTCGCGGCGCTGGTGCTCGAAGTCGATGTCAATGTCTGGAGGCTCGTTGCGCTCCTTGGAGATAAAGCGCTCGAACAGCACGGCAGTGCGGTCCGGGTCCACCTCGGTCACGCCCAGGCAGTAACACACCGCGCTGTTGGCAGCCGAACCGCGGCCCTGGCACAAAATGCCGCGCGAGCGCGCGAAGACCACAATGTCGTAGACGGTCAGAAAGTACTGCTCGTACTTCAGCTCGCAGATCAGATCCAGCTCGTATGCGATCTGGCGTTGGACTTTCTTAGGGATGCCCGCAGGCCAGCGCCGGTGCGCGCCGTCATAGGTCGCCTGGCGCAGGTAGCTGGCCGCTGTGTGCCCTGCAGGCACCACCTCATCGGGGTACTGGTACTGGAGTTCGTCCAGACTGAAATTGCAGCGCGCCACCACGGCCAGGGTCTGTGCCAGCAGCTCCGCAGGAAAGGTCTGGGCCAGGCGCAGGCGGCTGCGCAGGTGGCGCTCGGCGCTGCGCTGCAGGGCGTAACCGCATTCGGTCAGCGGCTTGCCCATGCGGGTGGCGGTCAGCACGTCCTGCAGCGGTTTGCGAGAGCGCACATGCATGTGCACGTCGCCCACGGCCACCAGGGGCACGGCGGTCAGCGCCGACAGTGCGCGCATCCGGTACAGCCACAGCTCATCGTCCAGGCGCCGTACCAGGTCCACGCCGATCCAGCAGCGGCCTGTGAAGTGGGTCAGCGTCCAGCGGCCCATGGCCTCCAGTTGCGCATCGGTGGCCTTGCGCTCCGGGCACAGCAGCACCAGACAGTCCTGCAGCTCCTGGCCGGTGATGCAGCCCAAGTCCAGGTGGTAAGTGCCTTTGTCCGAAGCGCGCCGCAGCTTGGTGATGAACTGGCACAGATTGCCATAGCCATTCAGATTCTGGGCCAACACCACCAAGGTGAAAGGCGCTTCGCCGGCATCGCGTGGCTGGATGCCGAACTGGGCGCCCAGCAACAGGGCCAGGCCTTCCTGCCTGGCAGCCACATGGGCGCGCACAATGCCCGCCAAGGAACATTCGTCGGTAATGGCCAAGGCACTGTAGCCCAGCGCCTTGGCGCGCTCCACCAGTTCCTCCGGGCGGCTGGCCCCCCGCAGAAAGGTGAAATTGGAGATGCAGCGCAGCTCGGCGTATGCGGGAAGAACGTGTTGCATCGCGCCTCAGGCGTAGTGCCCATGCAGAAACCAGGCGGTTTCATCGCCGGCCAGACGTGCCTGGAAAATCCACAGCAGGCCCGCATGCTCGCTGCGCGCAAGCCAGTAGTCGCGCTGCACATTCAACGGCACCTCCCCGCCGTCCACCTGGTCACGGTGCCACCAGCCGCCTTCCACACGGTCCGGGCCCAGCAGCAACTGCAGGGCGCCCTGGTAGATGGGCCTGTTGGCGCGTTCGACGAGACGCACAGGTGTGTCCAGCATCCAGGTCGGCTGCGGCAGCTCGCACACCAATTCCGGCTTGCTGGGTCGGTGCTGCCCAGCCGATAGCCACTGCTGCATCCATTCGGGCCTGTGGTCCGCAGAGAGCACGGGCCGGCGCACGGCATCGTTGCCCAGCCGGGCCTGAATGCGCTCCAGAGCCAGCTTGATGGAGGAGCCCTTGCCCGCCACCTCCGGAATCAGCGACCGGCTCTCTTCCACGATGGGCTCCACCTCGGTGGCCAGCAGCTCCAGGTCCCCCACCGGCGCCAGGAGCGCCACCCGGGCCAGGTGCTCGGACAGCAGGCGCGAGAAGTGATCGACATTCTGTGTCGGTTCTGCCGTGCGGATGGTCAGCTCCCCGCTGCTGCCGACATCCCGCGCGCGCATGACATCGTGGCACCAGCGCAGCGTGAAAGCGGTCGCGCCCAGTTGGCGGGCCTTCAGCCAACCCGCCATCTGCACAAGCAGACGCCGCGCCCCGAACAGCATGGCCGGCGCCAGTTCCACCCGGGACATCAGCTCAAGGCGCGCATGGAAAGCGTCCGGCGCCTTCACCCACTCGTAGGTTTCAGGGCGCAGACCATAGGCCTGGTCCATGGCTTCCAACAGGGCCTTGTCGAACCGGCGCGCAATGCCTGCGCGCGGCAGGGCACGCACCTGGCCCAAGGTCCGGCACCCGACCCGCGCCAATGTCGGTTGGTGGCGTTTCACGGCGGTGATGCACTCGAGCAGCAGCCGGTCCAGCAGCCGTTCCACAGGCGCGGAAAATCCGTCGACACCCTTCTGGCGCGCAAAGGCCAGAGCGGCCATGCCGGTGGGTGCCCAGGCCACACGGGCACCGAGATCCCGGGCACCCTCTTCCACCAGGGCGTGCAGGCTTTTCACGCCCCCAAACAAACGCAAACTGGCTTCCACTTCGATCAGCACCGCCTCTTCGAGCAACGCCACGCGCGGCGTGAACTGGAGGGCCCAGACAGCAAGCTGCACAGAGTCAATGGGTGAGGTGGTGTCCGGAAGCGGTATGGGAATCAGAGCGGCCCAATGCATGCAGCACCTCCTTCTGCAGTCCCCCTGGCGCCTGAAGTTCGCGCATGCGGGGGGTGATCACGGAATTCAAGTTGCCAGGGATCGCCTTGAGGTGCAGCACCTCGGTACACACCGCCCCCCGGCGCTTTCGGACGTACACATCCAGCTCCCAGCCGGCACCCAGGGCCAGCGACACCCGCAGCGGAGCTGCCGAGGCTTCGGACATGGCCGTCTCCGGGCGGACCAGGAACACCGGGGCATCGCAATGGATGGCATGAACTTGCAGGCGGCGGATCTGCTCCGGGCGGGCCTGGGGCAGCCAGGCAATGACCGCACCGGCAGGTTCGGACTTCAGCAGCTGTTCTGTGACCCACAGACGCTCCTGCGCCCCCTTGGCGTCAATCCAGACCAACTGTTCGGGGGGCAGGCCCAGCTGGGCCAATCCCATCGCATGGGGAATCTGGGGCGGTGCGACCAGATAGATACGCGCCGCCTTGTCGGCCAGCAACCCTGGCAAGGCGGGGCCCAGCAGCCGCCATTCGCACACCGCCGCTTGCGGCTGCAGCAGCTCGCACAGGCTCGCTGTGGGCCAGCCCAGCCCTGGCAGGGCCTTGTCCAGTGCGTCGTAGCCTGTGGGCACGGTCCGGCTGGCGCAGGTGCTGACCTCGTTTCCACACCACAGCGCGTGTGCAATATGCGCAGGCAGCTTCCCCCGGTCAAGGCCGGGAGCCAGCGAAAGGCGGACGGGGTTAGCGTAGGTCATGGCAAATACTGTTTATGCATACAGTATATTGAAGTTTGCCTGCGCGCTGAAGGGGGCGTTGGGGGACATTGAAAGTACTTGGTACTGCTTCGCTTTCCGGAGCAGTCTGTCCTGCCCCAACCGGCTGGCCCGGCACGGATGGCGATGTCACATGGCCCAAACCTGATGTGCTCTCGGGGGCATTGCTCCCTTCGCGGCCGCACAACCGCCCATGAAAAAGGCCGTGCAATGCACGGCCTGATGCTGGTGAAGCAAGGGGCAGCCCCTTGCTGAAGCGACAGCGGCTTACTCGATGATCACCACTTCCACGCGACGGGCTTCGTCGTTGCTGCCGTCGGCCTGGGTCACTTCGGGCTTGCGCAGCTCCACATTCCCGGCGACCACGCCCTGGGCAATGATGGCCTGCTGCACGGCCTGTGCACGGCGCTTGGCCAGCTCGGCGTTCACTGCGGCATTGCCGGTGGCGTCGTGGTAGCCGGACACTGCCAGCTTCTTGCCGCGCTGGGCGGCAATGCGCACCACATCGGCCAGGGCTTCGTCGGCACCAGCGGCCAGCTCGGCGCTGCCGGTGGCGAAGTAGAACTTGACCACGCCTTCTTCCACGCGGATGTAGGCGCCGTCACCTTGCTGCACGGCACCCGCTGCCAGGGCCGGCGGTGTGCTTTGGCTGGCCACCGCAGAGTCCACCACGGCCGGAGCCGCTGCAGTGGGCGCGCCCTTGGCTCCGGTGACCGAGCGGTACACCACCGCGCCGACGACGGTGCCGACCACCAGAAGCACCAGGGCAAAAATGATGCCGAGGGCAAAGCGCTGTTGGCTGTCGTCGTCCGATGTATTGAAGGCCATGAAATTCTCCAGAGGATGTTGTGTGTGATCGTGCGTTCTTGCAGTCCGAATGCGGGGCATGGCGGAGCCTGTCCAGCCTGCCGCCGCTACGCGGGCCCGCTTGCGGGGGCTCATTCTAGAGGGAGTGCCGCCTGCATATGTAGTGCGCCTGTAGCCGCTTCGTGCCCATCCCATGGGTTTTGCTCTAGCATCACAGCCATGTCCGAAGTCCCTACTCTTCTGCCCGCCGCACCAGGCCGTGATCCACGCACTTTTTTGGAGCAAACGCTGCAGCAATGGGGTGGCGAACAGGATTTGTGGGTATTCGGCTACGGCAGCCTGATCTGGCGACCCGAATTTGACTTTGCCGAGCGGCGCGATGCCAAGGTGCACGGCTGGCACCGTGCGCTGAAGATGTGGAGCCGCATCAACCGCGGCACGCCCGAACGCCCTGGACTGGTGTTTGCCATGCTGCCCGGAGGCAGTTGCCAGGGCGCGGCGTTCCGCATTCCCGCCAGGCAAGGGCATGAGACCCTGCATGCGCTGTGGCAGCGCGAGATGCCGCTGGCCACCTACGACCCACGCTGGTTGCAGTGCAGCACCCCTGAGGGCCCGGTGCGTGCCCTGGCCTTCACCCTGTCGCGGCACAGCCCCAGCTACTGCGGCACGCTGCCCCCCGAGCAGTACCAGCGCATCTTTGCCGAATCCGCCGGTATCTATGGCACCACGCGCGACTATGCCCTGGCCACCTACGACGGTCTGCAGGCCATGGGCATCCGCGATCGCGCGCTGGAACAGGTGCTGCACTGGGGCAAGGCCTGGGAAGACCGCCAGCCCCCGGCCCCGCAACAGCCCCGCACAGGGCACCAACCCCGGGGGCGCTGAACATCCACGGTTGTCCCATGGCGGGGCCGCAGCACCGCGGCGGCGGCACGTGCCATCTTGATGCGCATCAAACCCCGGGGCATCCCATCGGACAGCGCCCGGCCTGCGGCCGATAATCCGCAGCATGTCTGACACCCCTACTTCCGCTCCCGACGGCGCAGCCGACACCACCCCGGACCACGCCGCAACGGCAGGGGCCGACACGCCCGTGCGCAAGCCACGCCTGGTGCGCTGGCTCATCGGCCTGCCGGTGGCCTTCTTTGCCATCCTGATGGCCATGGGTTATCTGTTCAATACCCCCGAAACCGAAGACCGCTGGGTCGCGCGCGAAACCATTCGCCTGTGCTGGAAGGAAGTGCAAAAACCGCCCAAGGAAGGCAAGCCCGTGCACTTCATCCAGCAATCCGAATGCGAGAAGCTGGAATTCGACTTCAAAACCCAATATGGGGAAAACCCCTGATTCAGCGGCATGAAGGCGGGCGGTCCGCAGGGCAGCATGCCGTTGCCAGCCGGTGGTGAAGTCGCAGCTTGTGCATCGCAGCATAAAACACCGTTCCGTAGTGTGGAAGCTGGTGCTAAACTCAAGTCTTATACAAGAGTTGGGATTGCGATCGCAGGCCCGCTCTTGTGGTGCGCTACACAGATAGCGAGCCGGGCCTACCCGCCCGGTGCCAATACGCCACGCGCGCAGGCGCGGTTTTTGAACCCTAGACAACAGACCACAACATGTCTTCATCCTCCAAGATCATCTACACACTGACTGATGAAGCACCGATGCTGGCAACGTATTCGTTGCTGCCCATCGTGCAGGCGTTCACGCGCTCCGCTGGCATTGACGTCGAAACCCGCGACATCTCGCTGTCCGGCCGTATCCTGGCCCTGTTCCCCGAGCTGCTCAAGCCCGAGCAACGCATCGCCAACGACCTGGCCGAACTGGGTGAACTGGCCAAGAAGCCCGAAGCCAACATCATCAAGCTGCCGAACATCTCGGCCTCCATTCCCCAGCTCAAGGCTGCCATCAAGGAACTGCAAGGCAAGGGCTACGCCCTGCCCGACTATCCTGATGTGCCCGCCAACGACGTGGAAAAAGACGCCAAGGCCCGCTACGACAAGGTCAAGGGCTCGGCCGTGAACCCCGTGCTGCGCGAAGGAAACTCCGACCGCCGCGCACCGCTGTCGGTCAAGAACTACGCCCGTAAGCACCCCCACAAGATGGGCGCCTGGACGGCAGACAACAAGGCCCACGTGTCCCACATGGATGCTGGCGACTTCTACGGCAGCGAAAAGTCCACCGTGGTGGCCAACGCCGGCAATGTGCGCATCGAACTGGCCACCGCCGCCGGTGCCACCAATGTCCTCAAGGCCACCACCAAGGTGCTGGCCGGTGAAGTGATCGACGCCTCCGTCATCAGCAAGAAGGCCCTGCGCAGCTTCCTGGCCGCACAAGTGCAAGACGCCAAGGACCAGGGCGTGCTATTCTCCGCCCACCTGAAGGCCACCATGATGAAGGTCTCCGACCCCATCATCTTCGGCCACGTGGTCTACGCCTACTACGGCCCCGTGCTGGACAAGCACGCCGCTGCACTGGCCGAGATCGGCTTCAACGCCAACAACGGCATCGGCGACCTGTACGCCCGCCTGGACAAGCTGCCTGAAGCCAAGCGCGCAGAGATCGAAGCCGACCTGAAGGCCCTGGCTGCCGACCGCCCTGCCCTGGCCATGGTCAACAGCGACAAGGGCATCACCTGCCTGCACGTGCCTTCCGACGTGATCGTTGACGCCTCCATGCCCGCCATGATCCGCGACTCCGGCGGCATGTGGAACGCCGAAGGCAAGCTGCAAGCCGCCAAGGCCGTCATCCCCGATCGCTGCTACGCTGGCGTCTACCAGACCGTCATCGACGACTGCAAGAAGCACGGCGCGCTGGACCCCGTCACCATGGGCACCGTGCCCAACGTGGGCCTGATGGCACAAGCCGCCGAAGAGTACGGCAGCCACGACAAGACCTTTGAAATCGCCGAAGCCGGCACCGTGCGCGTGGTCGATGAAGCCGGCGCCGTGCTGCTGGAGCAAGCCGTCGAAGCCGGTGACATCTTCCGCATGTGCCAGGCCAAGGACGCTCCCATCCGCGACTGGGTCAAGCTGGCCGTCACCCGCGCCCGTGCCTCCGGCATGCCCGCCGTGTTCTGGCTGGACGAAAACCGCGCCCACGACGCACAGCTGATCCAGAAGGTCACCACCTACCTGAAGGACCACGATCTGTCCGGCCTGGACATCCAGATCATGTCGCCCGTCAAGGCCACCCAGTTCTCGCTGGACCGCATCCGCAAGGGCCAGGACACCATCTCCGTCACCGGCAACGTGCTGCGCGACTACCTGACCGACCTGTTCCCCATCCTGGAACTGGGCACCTCGGCCAAGATGCTGTCCATCGTGCCCCTGATGAACGGCGGTGGCCTGTTCGAAACCGGTGCCGGCGGCTCCGCCCCCAAGCACGTGCAGCAGTTCGTGGAAGAAGGCTTCCTGCGCTGGGACTCGCTGGGTGAATTCATGGCCCTGGCCGCTTCGCTGGAACACCTGGCCGGCTTTGCCAAGAACCCCAAGGCCCAAGTGCTGGCCGACGCCCTGGACGCTGCCACCGGCCGCTTCCTGGACGAAAACAAGAGCCCCTCGCGCAAGCCTGGCGCCGGCATCGACAACCGCGGCAGCCACTTCTACCTGGCCTCGTTCTGGGCCCAGGAACTGGCAAAGCAAGGCAAGGACGCCGAGCTGCAAGCCGTGTTCAAGCCCGTGGCCGAATCCATGGTGACCAATGAAGCCAAGATCGTCGAAGAGCTGAACGCCGTGCAAGGCAAGCCTTCGGACATCGAAGGCTACTACCGTCCCGATGAAGCCAAGACCGGCACCGCCATGCGCCCCAGCGCCACGCTGAACGCCATCGTCGGCAAGCTGGCCTAAAGCCAGGTCTGTGCCCTGCCCCTGTGAAGGGGCGGCAGCGACAAAAAACCGGCCGTCCCTTTGCGGGGCGGCCGGTTTTTTTATATGCCACGCACAAGGCTTTTAGGGTGTTGGGGATGGCTTCTGTGCACAGAGAAAACTGGGGGGCTATTCGAAAGCAACGCTTCTGCGCTTCACGCAACGGGACATACCTAGCGCCCTGCGACGAAACAGGCTATGCGAATAAGCGTTCATCAACAACTGGCGGAGATACCCAATTTCAGTGATGTGCAAAGTAACAACCTGTTTGTAAGATTTGAAACCTGACCTGCGTCAACCAGCCTTTATCTCGGCGCACACCTGAGTCTCAGCACTCACTCGCTTCTTACCTGCTCCTGTTATGCCTTACTTCTTTGATTGGCAGCACTTGCCGCTGCATGCCCGGTTGGTGTCCGCCTTTCGAATGGGTATTCCCGCGGGATGTCTGCCATCCACCCTCACCCGGCAATGCCTGGCTGCCTGTCGCACGCTGCTGGTGTGCTTATTAGGATTACTGCTGTGCAGCAGCTATGCATTGGCCCAGCAGGTACCCACCGTCACCGGCGTTAGCCCCAACAGCGGCCCCACGGCCGGCGGTACCTTGGTCATGATCACCGGCAGCAATTTCATCCCGGGCGCTACTGTAGTGTCGTTTGGAGCCACGCCTGCCACTGGCGTCACCGTCAACAGCCCCACACAGATCACCGCCACCGCTCCTGCCGGCTCAGCAGGCACCGTGGATATCACCGTAACCACGGCTGGCGGTACCAACGTCACCAATACTGCAGACCAATACACCTATGTGGCAGCGCCAACGGTGACCAGCATATCGCCCACCAGCGGTCCGGCAACGGGTGGCACCACGGTGATCATTACCGGCACCAATTTCAGCGGTGCGACGGCAGTGACTTTCGGTGGCACGGCAGCATCTGGTTACACGGTCAATAGCGCCACGCAAATCACGGCCACGGCTCCAGCGGGCACAGGCACGGTCGATGTGCGCGTGACCACCGCTGGTGGCACCAGTGCAACCAGCGCGGCAGACCAGTTCTCCTACACGTCACTTCCAACCCTGTCCATCAACGACGTTTCGATGCCGGAAGGCAATAGCGGAAGCACACCGATGACGTTCGCGGTGACGCTGAGTGCGGCCAGTGCCTCTGAAGTGACGGTGAATTACGCCAGCAGCAACGGTACCGCCATTGCAGGAGCTGACTACATCGCGGTGAGTGACACTCTCACCTTTACAGCGGGGCAGACAAGCAAAACCCTCAGCGTTCCCATTCTGGGAGACACGGTTGTGGAGCCGCACAAGGCGTTTTCCATCACCCTGAGCAATCCTTCGAACGCCACCCTGACTAAAGCCACCGGCACCGGCACCATCCTCGATGACGACGCTGCCGCAATCACCATTGCCGACGTAAGTCGGCCGGAAGGCAATGCAGGCACCTCGGTGATGACATTCACCGCAACACTCGATAAGGCAGTGTCTGGCGGATTCACAGTCAATTACGCCACCGCCAATGGCACAGCCACCACTGCCGACAATGACTATGTCGCGGCAACTGGCACGCTGACCTTCGCGGGGACTGCTGGCGAAACACGGACATTCACGGTCACGGTCAACGGAGACACACGTGTAGAGGCAAATGAGACCTTCACGGTCAGTCTGAATACGGTGAGCAATGCTGCAGTTTCTATTACAGACATCGCCGTGGGGACCATCGTCGATGACGACACTGCTGCAATCACCATTGCCGACGTAAGCCTGCCGGAAGGCAATGCTGGCACCTCGGTGATGACATTCACCGCAACACTCGACAAGGCAGTGTCTGGCGGATTCACGGTCAATTACGCCACCGCCGATGGCACAGCCACCACTGCCGACAATGACTATGTCGCGGCAACTGGCATGCTGGCCTTCGCGGGGACTGCGGGCGAGACACGGACATTCACGGTCACGGTCAACGGAGACACACGTGTAGAGGCAAATGAGACCTTCACGGTCAGTCTGAATACAGTGAGCAATGCCGCAGTTTCTATTACAGACACCGCCGTGGGGACCATCCTCAATGACGATCAGGTGGTATTGCCACCTGTAGCCTCGCCCTTTACCCACACGGCACCCTATAACGCAGGCACAGCCCCAGCCATCACCTTCAGCGTGATCTCCCATGTGACCAACACCCCTATCAGCTATGCAGTGGGATCGGCCAGCACTACGCAGGGTGGCTCGGTCAGCATCAGCAATACAGGCCTGGTGACCTACACCGCACCGGTAGGCTTCAACGGCACGGACCTTTTTACGTACACCGCTACCAATGCGGGCGGAACGTCCATGCCGGCGACAGTGAGCATCACCATCGCTGCCGATGTCCCTGCGGCACCTTCCGTCTCGGTAAGCACTGGCCCCAACCAGCCAGTAACGATCAACGCCACCGCCAACGCCACGGGCGCACCGTTTACGGGCCTGGTGGTGCATACCCAGCCTGCCAGCGGCAGCGTGGCGGTACAAGGCATGAATCTGGTCTACACGCCCGCCGCTTCAACCCAGGGCGCCATCAGCTTTGCCTATACCTTGGCCAACGTCGGCGGCACATCGGCACCGATCACGGTGACCGTGCAGGTGGCAGCCCGCCCTGACCCGACGGCCAATGCCGATGTACGCGGCCTGAGCACCGCACAGCAACAAGCCTCCGTACGTTTTGCTGGGGCCCAACTGCTGAACTTCACCCAGCGCCTGGAGCAACTGCGCAACCCGCAGCAACGCCAGGCGTTCCAAAACGGCCTGCAACTGGCCATGCCCCGTGCTGGCAACAACAGCATTCGCAACTGCCAGAACGTGCCCAGCATGCTGGGCCAGCAGGACTGCATTGCCCGCCAAGGGATGGATAGCGGTTCTGCCCTGGCCCCACGTTGGGGCCGCACGGCCCAGCCAGATGCGCTGGCCGCTGTCGAAGGGCTGAACGCCGAGCAAGCCTACGCCAGCCGCCTGGACAGCGAAACCGCCAACGCCCCAGCTACCTTGGGCAGCACCCAGCGCAACCTGGCCCAGCGCGCCGTGGCGCTGGGGGCAGGCACTACGGCCCGCACCACGCGGATGAACGCCGATGAACCCCAGCCCGAGCCCGGCAGCGCCGAGCGCCCGCGCCTGGCCTACTGGACGGCTGGCATGCTGGACTGGGGCTTTGCCGATGCCAGCAAAGGCCAGGACGACGGCCTGCGCTTCACTACCAGCGGTGTGACCATTGGGCTGGACTATCTGGTCAACGCCCAATGGACGGTGGGCATGGGCATGGGCTTTGCCTATGACCGCACCAAAATCGGCAGCGAAGGCAGCCGCAACCGCAGCAAGGGCGTGAGCACCGCGCTGTACGGCAGCTGGAGCCCGGCCCCCGCCTATTTTGTGGATGGTGTGCTGGGCTACAGCCGCCTGCGCTTTGACAGCCGCCGCTGGGTGGCCGATGCCGGCGAGTTTGCCCAGGGTGAACGGGATGGTTCGCAGTGGTTTGCCTCGGTGTCCGCAGGCTATGAATGGCGCACGCAGCAGATGCTGCTCTCTCCCTACGGCCGCCTGCAGTGGGCCCGCAGCAACCTGGACGCCTACACCGAAACCGGCGCCGGCTGGCATGCACTGCAGTTTGGCGAGCAGCGCATCACCAGCACCTCGGCGTCGCTGGGTCTGCGTGGGGAAACCAGCCATGACACCCGCTGGGGTCAACTGATGCCGTTTGGCCGCCTGGAATTGCAGCACGACTTTGACCACCAGTCCGACGTACGCATTGCCTATGCCGACCTGAACGGTGGCCAAGGCTATGCCATCAGCAGCAGCCCCATCGGCCGCAACCGGGTACAAGTTGGCTTTGGCAGCCGCCTGCAGTCGCGCATGGGCACGTTTGCGGCGGAGCTGCAGTTCACCCGCAGCAACACCAGCTTCCAGCGTGGCCTGCGGTTGCTGTACACCACACGCTATTGAGCGCATCGGAAAGCGGGGATGGGCACAAGGCTTGCTCCGCATTCAGCGCCCGGTTGCTGCCCAGCCGCCCTGCAGGGCGGCTTTTTCTTGGGTGCTCTAGAGGGGAATGTGTGTGGGTGGGGCTACGGTCAGCGGATGAATCTAGCGCCCAAAGCCATGAAAAGCAGAGCAACTTCAATTGCACATGGCAACCAGCTCGCTCCGATAGCCATCGCCACTCCCATGATCACATGGCTTACGCACATGCACCACCATGAGGCACAGAACTTGCTGCCTCCATGGTAAAGCACCGCACGCCCCACCATGACTTCTGCCTTGCATTACCTGATTGCCGTTCGCCGCTGTGAAATGGGCGAACTGGAGCAACTGCTGCACACCAGCACCCTGGTGCGCCAACTGGGTGCGCTGATCCATGCGCTGCAGGCTGAGCGCGGCCTGTCCAACATCGTGCTGGCCAGTGGTGGGCAGCGCGGCACCAGCGTTCGGCTGGCGCAGGTCCAGACAGCGGACCGCTGTGCAGCACGGCTGCACCAGGCACTGGCGCAACTCGATCTGAATGCCTTCCAGGGCGGTCACGGTGCGCGGCTGTTCAACCATATCGCCTATGTGCTGCAGGGGCTGGACGCCTTACCCGCGCTGCGCCAGCAGGTCAGCGCGCTGGCGCTGACACCCGATGCCGCCACCGCGGCCTATATACGCCTGATCGCAGGCCTGCTGGCCGTGGTCTTCGAGGCGGCCGACAGCGCCACCGAGCCCGGCATTTCCCGCCTGCTGGTGGCCATGTTCCACTTCATGCAGGGCAAGGAACTGGCCGGCCAGGAGCGTGCCACCGGGGCCGCGGCCTTTGGCAGCGGCCGCAGCCAGGCCGCGCGCCAGCAGCACTGGCTGCATCTGATCGACGCACAGGAGCGCTGCTTCCAGGTGTTTGCCGATTGCGCACCCGCCACACCATTGGCGCTGTGGGAAAAGACCCAGCACCACAACCCCGAGCTGCTGGTGATCGAGCGCATGCGCCGCATGGGCTGCACCGCCGCCACCGGCCAGGCCTTGGATGCCGAGCTGAGCACGCCCTGGTTCGACGCCTGCACAGCCCGCATGGATGCCTTGTATGCCATCGAGGTGCAGCTGGCCGACGAGCTCCAGCAACGCTGCACCGCACAGCTGCACGCGGCCCGACAGGCGCCGGAGCCACGGGCACTGTTGCAGCGCAGCGCCGGTGCGGGTGACGCCCCTGCCCCCGCAGCGCCCGACGGCCTGCCCGATTTCTTTTGTACACCAGCCCCTGAAGCCACGCTGCAGCTGGGCAACAGCCTGGCGCCGCAGCTGGGGCAGTCGGTGCTGAGCCTGGTTCAGGAGCAATCCCAGCGGCTGCAGGCCATGCAAGCCGAACTGGAAACCGTGCGCTCCGCCCTGACCGAACGCAAGACGCTGGAGCGCGCCAAGGGCCTGCTGATGGCGCACCGCCAGCTCAGCGAGAGCGAAGCACACAAGCTGCTGCGCCAGACCGCGATGAACCAGAACCGCCGCCTGATCGATGTGGCCGAGGCCGTGCTGGCCATGGCCGATCTGCTGCCGCCGGCACAGGGCTGAGCCGCCCGCGCACCAACACACAGCAGCACCGGCGGCTGTACCCCTGCTGCAGCGCACCAAAACCGCGCTTCCATCCGCCAAGATGCGCACTGCAAAGCGCATCACTGTGCCCCATAGGCGGAGCTCCCCTGGGAAAACCTGTCACCGGCAAGCTGGCACGGTTTCTGCATTCCTCGGCAGTGAATCCCGGCCAACGGCGGTCTGGAATCAGCCCCCACACACAGGACAACGGCGTCCCCATCCCCTGCGCAGCGCAGACGGATCGGGACGCCGTTGTGCTTTGCAGCGCTGGAAACAGCCCTGTGGTGGGATCCGTCGTTCCGTTGAAAAAGCATTCGCCCCACGCACTGGAAGGAGCCGAACCATGGCACAGCACACCCCGGATACCGCTTGCACTCCCTCATCCACCCCGGCAGACCCCATGGAAGCGGGCAGCCGCCGCCAGTTTCTGCGCCAGGCTGGCAGCATCGCCGCAGGTGCCGCCCTGTACACCCAACTGGGGCATGGCGGCGTATGGGCCGCCGGATCGGACGCTCCGGAGAAGAAGGAAGTGAAGATCGGCTTCATCCCGCTGACGGACTGCGCCAGCGTGGTCATGGCCTCGGTGCTGGGGCTGGACCAGAAGTACGGCGTCAAGATCATCCCCACCAAGGAAGCCAGCTGGGCCGGCGTGCGTGACAAGCTGGTCAACGGCGAGCTGGACTTCGCCCATGTGCTCTACGGCCTGGTCTACGGGCTGCACCTGGGTGTGAGCGGCCCCAAGAAGGAGATGGCCGTGCTGATGACGCTCAACCAGAACGGCCAGGCCATCACCCTGTCCAAGAAACTGGCGGACAAAGGCGCAGTGGATGCCGCCAGCCTGGCCAAGCTCATGGCCAGCGACAAGCGCGAATACACCTTTGCCCAGACCTTCCCCACCGGCACCCATGCCATGTGGCTCTATTACTGGCTGGCATCGGCCGGGATCGACCCGCTCAAGGACGCCAAGGTCATCACCGTGCCCCCGCCGCAAATGGTGGCCAATATGCGCATTGGCAATATGGATGGCTTCTGCGTGGGCGAACCCTGGGGCCATCGGGCCATCATGGACAACATTGGTATCACCGCCGTCACCACGCAGGACATCTGGCAGGGCCACCCTGAAAAAGTGCTGGGCACCACAGCCGAGTTCGCACAGAAAAACCCCAACACGGCGCGCGCCGTGATGATGGCCATTCTGGAAGCCGGCCGGTGGATCGATGCCAGCCTGCAGAACAAGCTGAAGATGGCCGAGACCATTGCCGGCAAAGCCTATGTGAACACCAGCGTGGACGCCATCAACCAGCGCATCCTGGGCCGTTACCAGAACGGTCTGGGCAAGACCTGGGACGACCCGAACCACATGAAGTTCTTTGCCGACGGTGCAGTGAACTACCCCTACCTGAGTGACGGAATGTGGTTCCTGACCCAGCACAAGCGCTGGGGCCTGCTCAAGAGCCACCCCGACTACCTGGCTGTGGCCAAGCAGATCAACCGCATTGACCTGTACAGCCAGGCCGCCGCGCAGGTGAAGGTGAACGTACCCAAGGACACCATGCGCAGCAGCAAGCTGATCGACGGCGTGGTGTGGGACGGCAAGGACCCCGCCAAGTACGCCGACAGCTTCAAGGTCAAGGCCTGAGCCTCTGCCCCCTCTTCATTGATCTATCAGGAGAAGCACCATGGTCAGTGCCATCTTTCATTCCCCACGCGGCGATACGGCCCCACCCCAGGGCGCCATCGCCACAGCAGCCGCCAACGACGCCATCCACGGCACCCCTGCCACGGCACACACCGGCATCGCTGCTCACGTACCTGCCGCCGCCACCAGCATTACGCCGTCCCCACCTTCACGCCTGCGCCAGCGGCTGGCGGCACTGGCGCAGACCGTGCTGCCTCCCGTCATGGGTCTGGCACTGCTGGTGGGCCTGTGGTCGCTGGTGTCAGGCAGCACCGGCCAGGCCATTCCCGGGCCGCTGGAAACCTGGCAGCAGGCCGTCGAGGTGTTCAGTGACCCGTTCTACCGCAACGGCCCCAACGACCAGGGGGTGGGCTGGAACGTGCTGGCCTCGCTGCAGCGCGTGGGCCTGGGCTTCGGGCTGGCCGCGCTGGTGGGGATTCCGCTGGGCTTTGTGATCGGGCGCTTCCGCTTTCTGTCCCGCATGTGCAACCCGCTGATCAGCCTGCTGCGCCCGGTCTCCCCGCTGGCCTGGCTGCCGATTGGCCTGCTGGTGTTCAAGGGCGCCAACCCCGCCGCCATCTGGACTATCTTCATCTGCTCCATCTGGCCCATGGTCATCAACACCGCGGTGGGCGTGCAGCGCGTGCCCCAGGACTATATGAACGTGGCCCGCGTGCTGAACCTGAGCGAATGGAAGATCGCCACCACCATCCTCTTCCCCTCGGTGCTCCCCTATCTGCTGACCGGTGTGCGCCTGGCCGTGGGCACTGCCTGGCTGGTCATCGTGGCCGCCGAGATGCTGACCGGCGGCGTGGGCATCGGCTTCTGGGTCTGGGACGAGTGGAACAACCTGAACGTCAAGAACATCATCATCGCCATCTTTGTGATCGGCATCGTGGGCCTGCTGCTGGAATGGGCACTGGTGAAACTGGCTTCGGCCTTTACGTTTGAAGAGGTGAAAGCATGACCGACCCGACCTTGCACAACCCGTCGCTCTCCACCAAGTTCATCCAGATCCAGGGCGTGGAGCAAACCTTCACCACGACCAAAGGGCTGTTCCCTGCGCTGCGCGACATCAACCTGAACATTGCCAGGGGCGAGTTCGTGAGCCTGATCGGCCACTCCGGCTGCGGCAAATCCACCCTGCTGAACCTGATTGCCGGGCTGACCACCCCCACTGCCGGCAATCTGCTGTGCGCCAACAAGGAAATCAAAGGCCCGGGCCCCGAGCGCGCCGTGGTGTTCCAGAACCATTCGCTGCTGCCCTGGCTGACCTGCCATGCCAACGTCCATCTGGCCGTCGAGCGCGTGTTCAGCAAAAAAGAAACCAAGGCCCAGCTCCAGGCCCGCACTGCGGCCGCACTGGAACTGGTGGGGCTGAGCCACGCGGCGCACAAGCGGCCGGGCGAAATCTCCGGCGGCATGAAGCAGCGTGTGGGCATTGCCCGGGCACTGTCCATGGAACCCCAGGTGCTGCTGATGGACGAGCCATTTGGTGCACTGGACGCCCTCACCCGTGCCAAGCTGCAGGACGAATTGCTGGAGATCGTGGCCCGCACCCGGAGCACCGTGGTCATGGTGACCCATGATGTGGATGAAGCCGTGCTGCTCTCCGACCAGATCGTGATGCTCACCAACGGCCCCGCCGCCACCATTGGCGAAGTGCTGCAGGTGCCGCTGGCGCGCCCGCGCAACCGTGTGGCACTGGCCGAAGACCGGGACTACCAGCGCTGCCGCAAGGCGGTGATCGATTTTCTCTACACCCGCCAGGGCCATGTAGAAAAAGCGGCCTAGCCTCGTCCGCAGACACCGGGCACCGCAGGCGTGCACTGCGGTGGGCCACGGCACGCGCTGAACACACCACGAACGCACCACCACGGTGCGTTGCGACACCGGGTAAAGCACCCGCTCCCGGGCAGGTTTCCGGCGCCAACTGGCACAGAAACTGCTTGAAATTAACAAGGCCACCGCTGGCCCGCAGACCTGCTATGCAATGGCGCAAAGCAGGTCGCACAAGACAAAGGCGTCTTTTCCCCGCAGCACACCGCTGCCCGGAAAGGACGCCTTTTTTGTTTTCGAACCTGGAATGAAGCAACCACCCACGGGGGCACGATGAAAAAATCCCAACTGGTTCTGGTAGGCAACGGCATGGCCGGTGTGCGCGCCCTGGAAGAGCTGCTGAAGATTGCACCCGATCTGTACCAGATCACGGTCTTCGGCGCAGAGCCCCACCCCAACTACAACCGCATACTGCTCTCGCCCGTGCTGGCCGGCGAGCAGACGCTCGATGAAATCGTGCTCAACGACTGGTCCTGGTACCAGGACCATGGCATCCACCTGCACACCGGCTGCACGGTGACCGAGGTGGACCGGGTGCACCGCGTGGTGCATGGCGTGGATGCGGCGGGCAACACCATCAGCGCCCCTTATGACCGCCTGGTGCTGGCCACTGGCTCCACCCCCTTCATCCTGCCGCTGCCCGGCCACGATCTGCAGGGCGTACTGGCCTACCGCGACATTGCCGACACCCAGGCCATGATCGACGCGGCTACCCGCTACCGCCATGCCGTGGTCATCGGTGGCGGCCTGCTGGGGCTGGAAGCGGCCAACGGCCTGATGAAGCGCGGCATGCAGGTGACGGTGGTGCATGCCAGCGAATGGCTGATGGAGCGCCAGCTCGACGATGTGGCCGGCCGGATGCTGCAGCAGTCGCTGGCCGAGCGCGGCATGCAGTTCCTGATGCAGGCCCAGACCCAGGAGCTGCTGGCCGACGCCACCGGCCGCGTGCGTGCCGTGCGCTTCAAGGATGGCAGCGAAGTCCCGGCCGACCTGGTAGTAATGGCCGTGGGCATCCGCCCCAACACCGCCCTGGCCCAGCGCATGCACCTGCATGTGGACCGCGGCATTGTGGTCAGTGACACGCTGCAGACCGTGACCGACCCGCGCATCTACGCGGTGGGCGAATGCGCCGCCCACCGCGGCGTGGCCTACGGTCTGGTGGCCCCGCTGTTCGAGCAGGGCAAGGTGCTGGCCAACCACCTGGCCGAATGGGGCATCGGGCGTTACCAGGGCTCGCTGACCTCCACCAAGCTCAAGGTCACCGGCATCGACCTGTTTTCCGCTGGCAACTTCCAGGGCGGTGCGGACACGGAAGAAATCGTGCTGCGCGACCCCTATGCCCCCGGCGGCGGCGTCTACAAGAAGCTGGTGATCCAGGGCGACAAGCTGGTGGGCGCCTGCCTGTATGGAGACACCGTGGACGGCAGCTGGTACTTCAAGCTGCTGCGCGAAGGCCGCTCGGTCGCCGACATCCGCGACCGGCTGATGTTTGGCGAGTCGAACATCGGTGACACCGGCCACGAAGGCCACAGCAAGGCCTCGGCCATGGCCGACAGCGACGAGGTCTGCGGCTGCAACGGCGTGACCAAGGGTGCCATCTGCAAGGCGATCAAGGACAAAGGCCTGTTCACGCTGGACGAGGTGCGCAAGCACACCAAGGCCAGTGCCAGCTGCGGCTCGTGCACCGGGCTGGTGGAACAGATCATCATGTTCACCGCCGGTGGCGACTATTCCAGCACGCCCAAGACCAAGGCGGTGTGCGGCTGTACCGACCACGGCCACCAGGCGGTGCGCGAGGCCATCACCCAGCACCACCTGCTGACCACGGATGCGGTCTTCCGCTTCATGGAATGGCGCACGCCCAATGGCTGCGCCACCTGCCGCCCGGCCGTGAACTACTACCTGATCAGCACCTGGCCCAAGGAGGCGCAGGACGACCCGCAAAGCCGCGCCATCAACGAGCGTAGCCACGCCAACATCCAGAAAGACGGCACCTACAGCGTGATTCCGCGCATGTGGGGCGGTGAGACCACGGCCGACGAGCTCCGCCGCATTGCCAATGCGGTGGACAAATACCAGATCCCCACGGTCAAGGTCACCGGCGGCCAGCGCATCGACCTGCTGGGAGTGAAGAAGGAAGACCTGCAGGCGGTGTGGAACGACATCGGCATGCCCAGCGGCCACGCCTATGCCAAGGCTCTGCGCACCGTCAAGACCTGCGTGGGCAGCGAATGGTGCCGCATGGGCACGCAGGACAGCACCCAGCTGGGCAAGGACCTGGAGCGGGCCATGTGGCGCATGTATGCACCGCACAAGGTGAAGTTCGCCGTCAGCGGCTGCCCGCGCAACTGCGCGGAATCGGGCATCAAGGATGTGGGCATCATCGGCGTGGACAGCGGCTGGGAGATGCACATCGCCGGCAACGGCGGCATCAAGACCGAGGTGGCGCATTTCTTCACCAAGCTCAGGACGGCCGAAGAAGTGCTGGAGTACACGGGCGCCTTCATGCAGCTCTACCGCCTGGAAGGCTGGTACCTGGAGCGCACGGTGCACTACGTGAATCGCGTGGGCCTGGACTACGTGAAGCAACGCATTCTGGAAGACGCCGCCGGCCGCAAGGTCCTGTGGGAACAGCTGCAGTTCGCCCTGGATGGCGAACCCGACCCCTGGTTCGAGCTCGACAAGGCCCATGTGGATGCCCGCCAGTTCCAGCGCGTCATCCCCATTCTCCCGGCCATGCCTCCGCTGGCGGCACCCACCCAGACCGCCAGCGTGTGATGCACCGCCCCGGCAGGCCTTCATGAATCCCTCATCAATACCAGCAGATCCGAAAGGAATAGCAATGACCACCTGGCAAGCCATCTGCGCCGTCCACGACATCCCCGTGCTGGGCGCGCGCCGCGTCGCCCGCCCCCAGGGGCTGGACGTGGCCTTGTTCCGCAATGCCGAGGACGAAATCTTCGCCCTGCTCGACCGCTGCCCGCACAAAGGCGGGCCGCTGTCGCAGGGCATGGTGTTCGGCCGCAGCGTGGCCTGCCCGCTGCACAACTGGACCCTGGGTCTGTGCGACGGCCAGGCCGCCGCGCCCGACGAGGGCTGCACCCCCGCCTTTGCTGTCCAGGTGCGCGACGGCCAGGTGTTCATGGATGCGGCCGAGCTGGCCACCAAGGCCACCGACCTGAGCCGTCCCATTGCCGGACCGGCCCGCCGCTGCGGACAGGACGCCAGCAACGCTGCCTGAACGCAGCACCACTCTCAAGCTCAAGCATGGTGGCATGTACAGACCCATCTGCACACGCCACCTCACACCCCGGAAAGCCCACGCCATGGCCGAAACCCGTTCCACCTGCCCGTACTGCGGCGTCGGCTGCGGTGTGATCATCCAGTCCGAAGGGACGCAGATCACCGGCGTGCGCGGCGACCCCCTGCACCCGGCCAACCACGGCCGCCTGTGCACCAAGGGCAGCACGCTGCACCTGACCGCCGCCCCCGCGCTGGCCCGGCAAACCCGGCTGCTGCAGCCGCTGCTGCGCGCTGGGCGCGGGCAGGCGCCCCAGCCCATCGACTGGGACACCGCGCTGGACCTGGCGGCCACCCGCATGGCCGATACCGTACAGCAGCACGGGCCGGATGCCGTGGCCATCTACGCCAGCGGCCAGTTGCTGACGGAAGACTATTACGTCTTCAACAAGCTGGCCAAGGGCCTGCTGGGCACCAACAACCTGGACACCAATTCCCGCCTGTGCATGAGCAGCGCCGTTGCCGGCTACAAGGCCACCCTGGGCGCCGATGCCCCGCCCGCCTGCTACGACGATCTGCAGCATGCCCGCTGTCTGTTCATCGTGGGCAGCAACGCGGCCTGGGCCCACCCCATCCTGTTCCGGCGCATCGAAGACGCCAAGGCCGCCAACCCGCAGCTCAGGATCATCGTGGCCGACCCGCGCCGCACCGAGACCGCCGAAATCGCCGACCTCTTCCTGCCGCTGCAGCCCGGCACCGATGTGCAGCTTTTCCACGGCATGCTGCACGCCATGCTGTGGGAAGGCTGGCTGGACACGGACTACATTGCCCGCCACACCAGCGGTTTCGACGACCTCAAGGCCCTGGTGCGCGAAGCCACCCCCGAGCGCGTGGCACGCGACTGCGGCCTGGACATGCAGGATGTGCTGCAGGCCGCACGCTGGTTTGCATTGGGTGGCGAAGACGGCAGCACCGCCCAGCGCGCCCCCACGCTCAGCCTGTACTGCCAGGGCCTGAACCAGAGCAGCAGCGGAACGGCCAAGAACGCCGCGCTGATCAATCTGCACCTGGCCACTGGCCAGATCGGCAAGCCGGGTGCCGGCCCGCTGTCGCTGACCGGCCAGCCCAACGCCATGGGTGGCCGCGAAGTGGGAGGCATGGCCAATCTGCTCAGCGGCCACCGCGATCTGGCCAATGCGCAGCACCGTGCCGAAGTGGCCGCCTTCTGGGGGGTGCCCAGCGTGCCGGCCAGTCCCGGCAAGACCGCCATCGAACTGTTTGAAGCGGCCGCCGACGGCCAGATCAAAGCCCTGTGGATCGCCTGCACCAACCCGGCCCACAGTCTGCCGGACCAGGCCACCGTACGCCGCGCACTGGAGCGTGCGGAATGGGTGGTGCTGCAGGACGCATTCGCCACCACGGCCACCGCCGCCTACGCAGACCTGCTGCTGCCCGCCACCACCTGGGGGGAAAAACTGGGGACCGTCACCAACAGCGAACGCCGTATCTCCCGCGTGCGCGCCGCCGTGCCGGCGCCAGGCCAGGCCCGGCACGACTGGCAGATCGCCACGCACATCGCGCAGCGCATCGAAGCCCGCCTGCGCCCCGGCCAGCCCAGCCTGTTCGCCTATGACACCCGCAACGCTGCAGCAGGCGCCGAGCGGATCTGGAACGAACATCGCGACAGCACGCGCGGGCGGGACCTGGACATCACCGGCCTGTCCTGGCCGCTGCTGGAATCCGCAGGCCCGCAGCAATGGCCGCTGCCCGCCGGTGCGCAGGCAGGAACGAAACGCCTGTATGCCGACGGCATCTTTCCCACCGCCGACGGCCGCGCCCGCTTTGCCGCCCAGCCCTACCGTCCGGTTGCCGAGCCGCGCAGCGCGCGCTTTCCGTTCAGCCTGAACACCGGTCGCCTGCGCGACCAGTGGCATGGCATGAGCCGCACCGGCCAACTGGGCCGCCTGTTTGCCCACCAGAGCGAACCCGTGCTGAACATGCACCCGCAGGACATGGAGCGCAGCCGTCTGCAGCCCGGCCAGCTGGTGGCGGTGCGCAGCCGCCATGGCCAGATCGTGCTGCCGGTGCAGGCCGATACCGGCCTGGGTCTGTCCCAGGTCTACCTGCCCATGCACTGGGGCAGCGAGTACCTGAGCGGGCGCGACGCCCAGGGCCAGGCCGTGGGAGGCGTGAACGCACTGACCACCCCGGCGTTCTGCCCCCAGTCCAAGCAGCCGGAGCTCAAGCATGCCGCCGTCAGCGTGCAGACCGTGGACCTGCCCTGGAGCTTGCTGGCTCGCGTCTGGCTGCCCCCGGAACACGTCCTCGCCGCACGCCAGCAACTGGCCGCCTTGCTCCCTGCGTTTGACTTTGCCAGCTGCGTGCCTTTTGGCGAAAACGGCGCCCTGGAGCAAGCCGCCGGCGCCCGCCAGGGCCTGTTGCTGCGCGCAGCATGCGCCACGGCGCCCGATGCGGTCCTGTTGCAGCACGTTCGCCAGCTGCTGCAGCTGGAGGGGCCGGACCTGCTGCATTACGCCGATGCACAACGCGGCCACAGCCGCACGCTGCGCCTGCGCGCCGGCAGCGGTGACACGGCGGGCCAGACCTGGCTGGACGGCCTGCTGCTGTGCGGCGACACCCGTGCCGGCGGCTGGCTGTCGGCTTTGCTGGAAGGCGATGCCCCGCTGCAACTGAGCAGCCGGACCTTGCTCAGCCCCGGTGCTGAGCCGCCCAGCGGCCTGTCCAGTGCCCGCAGCGCGACCGTGTGCAGCTGCTGGGGCGTGGGCGAACAGGCCATCACCCAGACCCTGCACGGCTGCCACGGCAGCGACGCCCAGCGCCTGGAACAGCTGCAAAGCCAGCTGAAATGCGGCACCCAGTGCGGCTCCTGCCTGCCGCGGCTGCGCCAGCTGGTGCGCGACAGCGCCCAGCAAGCCCTGCCCGCCTGACCATGCCCCGATATCCCCTATCCGCCCAGGAGACTCACGATGAACCGCTCCCGCACCACCACCATCGCCCCCCGTCCCGCCCTGACCGGCTGCTGCACCCTGGTGGGCGCCGGCCCGGGCGATCCGGAGCTGCTGACCGTCAAGGCGCTCAAGGCCATTCAGGCGGCCACCTTGCTGCTGGTGGACGATCTGGTCTCCCCCGCCATCGTGGCCCACGCCGCGCCTTCGGCCCGCGTGGTGCATGTGGGCAAACGCGGCGGCTGCCAGAGCACGCCCCAGGCCTTCATCGAAAAACTGATGCTGATGGCGGTGCAGGAAGGAGAGAACGTGGTGCGCCTCAAGGGCGGCGACCCCTTCATCTTCGGCCGGGGCGGTGAGGAAGTGGAACATCTGCGCGCCGCAGGCGTAGAGGTGCAGGTCATCAATGGCATCACGGCGGGGCTGGCCGGTCTGACCAGCCTGGGCGCGCCGCTGACCCACCGCGACCGGGCCCATGGCGTGGTGTTCATCACCGGCCACGCCAAGCCGGGGGATGCCGGCGCCGACTGGCGCCAGCTGGCCGCCACCGCCCAGGCCGCCAAGCTGACTCTGGTGGTCTACATGGGCGTGGCGGCGGCGGGGCAGATTGCGGCCGACCTGTGCGCCGGCGGTCTTGCAGCCGATACCCCGGTGGCGGCCATCCAGCACGCCAGTTTGCCCCAGCAGCGCCACGCTCTGACCTGCCTGGCCGACCTGCCCGCCGCCCTGGCGCGCGAACAGCTGGGCAGCCCCTGTGTGCTGGTGATTGGCGACGTGGTGCGGGGCGTGCAGGAGCTGGCCTTGACCCCTGCCTTGCCGCTGCAGGCCCTGGGCTGACGGAAAGGCTGGGGTATCCCCCTGTTTCGTGGCGGCCCGTGCACACCCCGGCTGCCAGCGCGTCCACTTCCGCTAATATGGCGTGCTGGCCCGGCCGGTTCCCCTCGTCCACACCGGCATCGGCTGCGCTCGCAGCCCCAGGGCTCTCATTTCATTGACCACCCACTCCCCCCGCAGAATGCCAAGCTACCAACAGCTGCTCGACCAAAAAGAAGAACTGGACCGCCTGATTGCCCAGGCACAGAAGAAAGAATCCGCCGAAGCCCTGTCCACCGTGCGCCAGCTGATCAAGGAATTCGGCTTTACCGCACAGCAGGTCTTCCCCTGGGCCGAAGAGAAGAAGGCCAAGGTCGCCGTCAAGTACTACGATCCCAACACCGGCTCCAAATGGACGGGCCGCGGCAAGCCCCCCAGCTGGATTGCCGGCAAGGATTACAGCCAGTTCCTGCTGCCCACCCAGCAGCCGGCGGAAACCAAGCCGGAAATCCTGCTCTGGTAATCCGGCCCTGCGCCCGATCAAACGGCTGCCTCCCCAGGCAGCCGTTTTTCATGGTGCTGGCCCTGCCGTCCAGAGCCTGCAGAGCCCGGGTCGCTTTGTGCCTTACTGCTTTTGCAGCATGTAGTCCACGGTCAGGTTGGCCAGCGCGCGCACGCCATAGATCAGGCCGGACTCGTCCACATAGAAATGCGGCGAATGGTTGGGCGCTGCCTTGGCCGGCTCGGTCCCCTTCGGGGTCACACCCAGGTTGAAGAATAGGCCCGGCGCCTCCTGCTGGTAGAACGAGAAGTCTTCCGATGCCGATGCCTTGGGCATCACCCCGTAGTTGCCGCTGCCGGCCACACGCTGCAGGGTGGGCGCCATCTGCGCCGTCAGATCAGGCGGGTTCACCACGGCGTTGTACAGCTCCACCACCTTCACCTTGGCCGTGGTGCCGGCACTTTCGGCAATGTTGGTGGCCGTGGTGCTGATGCGCTGGTGGATGTCTTTTTTCATGCCTTCGTCGTAGGTGCGCACGGTACCGGTCATCGACACCGCATCCGGCACGATGTTCATGCGGTTGCCGCCGTGGAACGTACCCACGGTGATCACCGCCGGCTCCAGCGCGATATTGGACTGGCGGCTGATGATGGTCTGCAGCCCCATCACGATCTGCGAACCGGTGACGATGGGGTCGATCCCCTGCCACGGGCGGGCACCATGGGTCTGCTTGCCCTGCACATCGATCCAGAACTGGTCGGCTGCCGCCATGGCCGGGCCCGGGCGCCAGGCGATCCAGCCGGCCGGGTAGCTGCTGGAGACATGCAGACCAAAGACGGCATCCACCTTGGGGTTCTGCATCACCCCTTCCTTGATCATCTGCTTGGCGCCCCAGATCTTCTGCCCGTCGGGCTCGAAGGTGGCAGGCGTTTCTTCCGCCGGCTGGAAGATGAACTTCACGCTGCCGGGCAACTGCTCCTTCATGCCCGCCAGCACTTCGGCCGTGGCCATCAGGATCGCCACATGCGCGTCATGCCCGCAGGCGTGCATCACGTCCACTTCCTTGCCCAGGAACACGCCCTTGGCCTTGGAGGCGAACGGCACATCCACCTGTTCCTTCACCGGCAGGGCATCCATGTCGGCACGCAACGCCACCACCGGACCGGGCTTGCCGCCCTTGAGCAGCCCCACCACGCCGGTCACCGCCACACCGGTCTTCACCTCCATGCCCAGTTTGCGCAGGTGCGCGGCCACCAGGGCGGCGGTGCGGGTTTCCAGATTGCCCATTTCGGGATGCTGGTGGATGTCGCGGCGCCAGGCGATCAGCTGCTGCTCGATGGCCTTGGCACGGGTGTCGATCTGGGCCTGCAGGGCCTGCGCCGCAGGGTTGGCGGTAGCGGGCGCAGTAGCCGTGGGTGCCACAGCACCTGCGTTCTGGGCCTGGGCCAGCGGCGCGGCCGTCCACAGGCAGGCTGCCAGCAGGACGGATGTGGCCGAAGCCACAGCGGTGCGCGGCCATGCCGTAGAGAGGGAAGCAGTCATTGGTGTCTCCTGTTGTTATGCGGTATGTCTGCGTTGGCCGGCCGGGCCACGGCGGGCTGCGGCGGCACAACCACCCCACCATAGCGCGAGACCAGACGCTCCCGCAGCATGCGCTGTCCACCGCGCGACTGCACCGTACGCTGCTGCACCCTGGACACCGCAAGCCGCCCTCCTCCCTCGCGGGCCGGCACGCAGACTGGAAAGACGGCAGGGCATGCCAGCTCTTCCGGTACTGGTGCGCCTACGGCACCGGTGCCTGCGCCGGGATCTGCGCAGGCCAATGGGCGCCTTCTTCTTTCGCCCACAAAAAAAGGAACGCCGCAGCATTCCTTTGGGGGTGTGGATGGCCCGGAGGGATTACACGTTCACCATCTGCTCGATGATCTCGTCGCCAAAGCGCGAGCAGCTGACCTGCTGTGCGCCGGCCATCAGGCGGGCGAAGTCATAGGTCACCTTCTTGCTCAGGATGGTGCGTTCCATGCCTTCGACAATCAGGTCGGCTGCCTCGGTCCAGCCCATGTGGCGCAGCATCATTTCGGCGCACAGGATCATGGAGCCGGGGTTCACATAGTCCTTGCCGGCGTAGCGCGGTGCCGTGCCGTGGGTGGCTTCGAACATGGCAATGGTGCCGGACATGTTGGCACCGGGGGCAATGCCGATACCGCCCACCTGCGCTGCCAGCGCGTCGGAGATGTAGTCCCCGTTGAGGTTCATGGTGGCGATCACCGAGTATTCCACCGGCCGCAGCAGCACCTGCTGCAGGAAGGCGTCGGTGATGGAATCCTTGATGACGATGTCGGCGCCGGTGTTCGGGTTCTTCACACGCATCCAGGGGCCGCCATCGATCGGCTCCGCACCGAATTCCTTTTGTGCCAGGGCGTAGCCCCAGTCCCGGAAAGCGCCTTCGGTGAACTTCATGATGTTGCCCTTGTGCACCAGGGTCACCGAAGGCTTGTCGTGGTCGATGGCGTACTGGATGGCCTTGCGCACCAGGCGCTCCGTGCCTTCACGCGAAATGGGCTTGATGCCGATGCCCGATGTCTCGGGGAAACGGATCTTCTGCACCCCCAGTTCCTTGCTCAGAAAATCAATCAGGCGCTGGGCACGGTCGGAACCGGCTTCAAATTCGATCCCGGCATAGATGTCTTCCGAGTTCTCGCGGAAGATGACCATATTGGTCTTCTCGGGCTCGCGCACCGGCGACGGCACGCCACGGAAATGGCGCACCGGGCGCAGGCAGACATACAGGTCCAGTTCCTGGCGCAGCGTGACGTTCAGCGAACGGATACCGCCGCCCACCGGCGTGGTCAGCGGCCCCTTGATGGACACCGGATGGGTGCGCACCGCGTCCATGGTCTCGGCCGGCAGCCACATGTCGGGGCCGTACAGGCCCACGGCTTTCTCGCCCGCATAGATTTCCATCCAGTGGATCTGGCGCTTGCCGCCATAGATCTGGGCCACGGCCGCATCCACCACCTTGCGCATCACCGGGCTCACGTCCACACCCACGCCGTCACCCTGGATGAAGGGGATGATGGGCTGGTCGGGCACATTCAGCGTCTGGTCGGCGTTGACGGTGATGTTCTGGCCAGCGGGTGGCACCTGGATGTGCTGGTAAGCAGTCATGTCGTGAAGGTCTCCGGATAATGTGATGCAGCGATTGCAAACGATTCTATCGACTGCACCCGCGCTTTCGCGCGAACTGCCGACTTTGGCGTGGCACGGGGATGACAGTGCGCAAACTGCGCCGGCGGCACACTTGCCGCGCACCCCCTCACCATGGCGCACAATGTGGCGCATGTTGGCCGCCGCCAGGCGGAGTCCAGACTGTTTTTGACGAGACCCTTGATGCGCCACGCTCCCGTTCCCCTGTTGATGTCCACACTGCGCCGCCTGGGCGCGCTGTGCCTGCTGGTCAACGCCCTGGCCGGCCCGGCCCAGGCCCGCACCGAAACGCCTACGGCGCCCCAGGGCCAGCCCCAGATGAACCTGCCACGCACGGAAATGCACATTGGCATGTACCGCATCGATGCCCAGGTGGCCCACACCTACGACACGCGCCAGACCGGGCTGATGTTCCGCCAGAGCATGCCCTCCCAGGAAGGCATGCTGTTTGTCTTTTCCCAGCCCGGCGTGCAGTGCTTCTGGATGCGCAACACCGTGCTGCCGCTGACGGCAGCCTTCGTGGCCGACGACGGCACCATTGTGAATCTGGAAGACATGAAGCCTATGACCGAGACCTCGCACTGCTCGGCCCGGCCGGTGCGCTTTGTGCTGGAGATGAACCAGGGCTGGTTTGCCCAGCGCGGCATCAAGCCAGGCACCAAGATTCTGGGCGAGGCCTTCCGCCCCTGACGTTCCGGGGGATGCCCTCTATCCCCTGCCCCTACCTCCGCCAGCCAACTTCCGACAACGGCCTGCGCCGACGACGCAGCGCAAACCCAGGCGGACAGGGGCTGCTCCGTGCAGCACGGCGCAAACAGCTGAACAGCCGAACAACCAAACGGTCACCAGGCGCTGTGTGTGCCGCTCAACACAATGGGACCTTTGGGCATGCGCACGCCGGTGCCTGGGTGCGCGAACAAAATGGTGCTTCCACCCTCGGGCAGCACACGCTCGAACACGATGCTGCCATTGCGGTGCAGATTGACCCACACGCCGGGCTGGTGGTCCGACTCCTTGCGGCACGGGTCGCCGTCCAGGTTCTGCCAGCCATGCTCGGCGCACAGGCTGCGGGTCACCACATGGTGCAGCATGCGCCGCGAGGACTCGTGCTCCTGGTTCACCTGCAACCACGAGGTCTGCAGGCATTCATAGGCTCCCTGCAGCGTGCTGCAGCGGGGCAAATGGGCAATGCGGGCAAACAATGCCTGCAACAAGAATTCGTACGAATGCCGCATGACTGACCTCCCGGGGAGGCGGCTGCATCATGGTGCTGCCGCTTTTTTGCAAGCATTCTCTTACGGCCACCATGCAACACTCGATGCGCATGCCCATACCCTTGGTCGCACAGGGATATGGTGCGCGCTCATGCCGATGGCAAAAAGCAAAAAGCCTCCCAAGGGAGGCTTTTTCGCCATCTTTGCAGCCGGAAAGCAGACCGGGAGCAGCGGCGCCAGGGGCCGCTGCGGGTGGGTCTGCCGACAGGCTAGCGCGCCATCAGGCGGCGAAGTTGGCTTCGGCAAACTTCCAGTTCACCAGCTTGTCGAAGAAGGTTTCGACAAACTTGGGACGGGCGTTGCGGTAGTCGATGTAGTACGCGTGTTCCCACACGTCCACCGTCAGCAGTGCCTTGTCGCCGGTGGTCAGGGGGGTGCCGGCAGCGCCCATGTTGACGATGTCCACGGAACCGTCGGCCTTCTTCACCAGCCAGGTCCAGCCGGAACCGAAGTTGCCCACGGCCGAGGCCACGAAAGCCTTCTTGAAGTCGGCGTAGGAGCCCCACTTCTGGTTGATGGCATCTGCCAGAGCGCCGGTGGGTGCAGCACCGCCATTGGGGGACATGCAGTTCCAGAAGAAGGTGTGGTTCCAGATCTGGGCTGCCTGGTTGTAGATGCCGCCCGAAGACTTCTTGATCACGTCTTCCAGCTCCATGTTTTCAAACTCGGTGCCCACTTGCAGTTCGTTGAGCTTGACCACATACGCGTTGTGGTGCTTGCCGTGGTGGTACTCCAGCGTTTCCTGGCTGTAAGCAGGAGCCAGGGCGTCGATCGCGTAAGGCAGTGGGGGCAGAGTGCGTTCCATGGTGGTGTTCCTCGTGGTTGGATGTTGTGGTGTTCTGCAAGCGCTGCCGCACCCAGGTGCATGCCAGCTGCTTGACCGCAGCCGCGGCAAGGCTGGCATGGCGGCTTTGATGCAGCGCAAACCAGCTTCAGCTCACTGCGCATTGTAGAAAGAAGCGCGGCCCTGTTGCGGTATTCGCGCACACACGGTGCGCGTTTTGTGTTGCCGGGATACATGGCATCGCCGGTTTTGCTCTACAGTGCGCGCGCCACCTTGCCCCACGCGGTGCCACATCACAGACTCACAGCAGCTTGGGCTGGGTGACGGTCACGTCGACACTGCCGTCCGACAGGTGTGCCTTGAGCGCCGCACCCACCGGGGCGTCCGCCACCCGGGTAACCGCGCGGCCGGTGCTGTCGGTCAGCAGGCTGTAGCCGCGCTGCAGCACGCGGCGCGGGTCCAGCAGTTCCAGGCGGTGTGCCAGCTGCGTCAGGTGCTGGCGGCGTTGCAGCAGCTGGCGCTGCAGCATGGGCATCAGATTGGCCTGCTGTGCCCCAAGCACCTGTGTGTGCTGCTGCACCTGCAACAGCACCGCATGCCGCAGCTGCTGACCCAGGCGCTCGCAGCGCAGGCGCTGCTGGGCCAGATTGCCCGAGGGGCGGCCCAGGCGCTGCGCCGCCAGATCCAGGCGCTGGCCCTGCCGGTCCAGCCAGCGGTCCATGCCGCCCTGCACACGGGATTCCAGCTGGTCCAGCGCAGCCAGCCAGGCATCACGCGGCTGGGCCACCAGCTCGGCAGCCGCCGTGGGCGTAGGGGCCCGCAGGTCGGCACAGAAATCGGCAATGGTGAAATCAGTCTCGTGCCCCACCCCGCTGACCAGCGGCACCGGGCTGCGCACCACGGTGCGGGCCAGCAACTCGTCGTTGAAAGCCCACAGGTCTTCCATGGAGCCGCCGCCGCGCACCAGTAAGATCACATCAATCGGCGGCTCACCGGCACGCGGATGCAAAGCCCGTGCGTAGAGCTGTTCCAAGGCCGCCACCAGCGAAGCCGGCGCCGCGGCCCCCTGCACCAAGGCCGGAGCCAGCACCACCGGGATGTGCGGCACACGCCGCTGCAAGGCCGTCGCCACGTCGTGCAGCGCCGCCGCGCCGGGCGAGGTGACTAGGCCGATGCCGCGCGGCATCACCGGCAGCGGGCGCTTGCGGTCGGCATCGAACAGGCCTTCGCCCTCCAACTGGGCCTTGAGGCGCAGGAACTGCTCGAACAAAGCCCCCTGCCCGGCACGCTGCAGGCTTTCGACGATCAGTTGCAGATCGCCACGCTGCTCGTACACGCCCAGACGCCCGCGCAATTCCACCAGTTCGCCGTCGCGCGGCGTAAAGGCCAGGGAGCTGGCGGCGCGGCGGAACATGGCACAGCGGATCTGGCCCGCCGTGTCCTTGATCGAGAAATAGCAATGCCCGCTGGCAGCACGGGAAAACCCGGAGATCTCTCCGCGCACCGTGACCGGATTGAAACGTGCTTCCAGTGCATCGGCCACCGCACGGCACAGTGCGCCCACGGACCAGACTGTAGGAGAAACAGAGGACTGATAAGGGTCAAACATGGCGCGGCCTCAACTTGCCAGAGCGGCAGAAAGTCGTGCATATCCACAGCGGAACACATTTACCTTCTGGCTGATGTTTGCACAGAAATCTTCCATGAGCACTTGCAAATACATCTTTAATTTATTGAATTCAAAAGGTTTTTTAAATTTTTCCGCAACGCAGCAGATTCACACAAGGTTCACATTGCCTGCGGCAAGCATTCCGGAGCATTGCTTCCTCACAAAGTTATCCACAGGATTTTTTGTGCTATAGGCGCGCAGGCGACACCTGCGCGGGCAAAATGCCCCGCTGCGGCGCGTAGGACGGTGCCGCACTGCGCCATAATGGCCCGCTGCTGCCCCATCACGCGGAAAGAAGAAACCTTGCTCTCGATCATACAAGCCGCAGGCTGGCCGATCTGGCCCCTGATTGCCTGCTCCATTCTGGCCCTCGCCCTGATCATTGAACGCTTCCTGGCCTTGCGCGATGCCAAGGTGGCGCCGCCCCAGTTGCTGCAGGAAGCCATCTCCGTCACCCACAACGGCCTGCCCGGTGAGCAGACCGTCACCCAGCTGGCGCAGAACAGTGCCCTGGGCGAAGTGCTGGCCAGCAGCCTGCTACTGCTCACGCGCAACCCCCATGCCAGCGATGAAGACGTGCGCGCCACGCTGGAAAACACCGGCCGTGCCGTGGCCCACCGCCTGGAAAAGTACCTGGGCGCACTGGCCACCATCGCCTCGGCAGCGCCCCTGTTGGGGCTGCTGGGCACCGTAATCGGCATGATCGAGATCTTCGGCTCGCAGTCGGGCGGCGGTGCGGTCGGAGGCGGCAACCCGGCCCAGCTGGCACACGGCATCTCGATCGCGCTGTACAACACGGCGTTCGGTCTGATTGTGGCCATCCCCACCCTGATCTTCTGGCGCTATTTCCGAGCCCGCGTGGACAGCTTCCTGCTGAGCCTGGAGCTGTCGTCCGAACAGTTCGCGCGCCATCTGGCACAGCTGCGCGCTTGAGCCACGCCCTTACCGAAGCAAAGACCGCCCCATGGCACTGAACTTCCGCCCCCGCCGCACCGAAGAGCCGGAGATCAATCTGATCCCCTTCATCGATGTGCTGCTGGTGGTGCTCATCTTTCTGATGCTGTCCACCACCTACAGCCGCTTCACCGAGCTGCAACTGACGCTGCCCGTGGCCGATGTGGAGCAGCAGCGTGACCGCCCGCGCGAGGTGTTGATCGCCGTCACCGCCGAAGGCAACTATGTGATCGGCAAGCAGGCCCTGGCCGATCGCAGCGTGGACGCTGTGGCCGCAGGCCTGCGCGCGGCCGCCAAGGCAGGCAGCGACAGCATCGTCATCATCAACGCCGACGCTGCGGCCCCCCACCAGGCCGTGGTGACAGTGATGGAGGCCGCACGCCGCGCCAGCCTGTCGCAGATCACGTTTGCCACGCAAACGTCTGCCGGAGCGAAGCGCTGAACCTGGCCCACGCCGCCCTGGACGCACCACTGCGCCGCCGCGTCGCCCTGCCATAGCCCTTCATCGATTCACACGCATGGCATCTCCGGCCCCCGCTTCTCCTTCCAATTCCGGCAACAACGCTGGCGGCAGTGCCCGGCGCGCCGCCTGGCTGCGCCACACCTGGCAGCGCCGCGGTGCGCTGGCCTGGGCGCTGTGGCCGCTGTCGCTGCTGTACGGCGCACTGGCCGCCCGCCAGCGCCGCAGCGGTGCCGCCCATGCCGGGCATGCCGGCTTGCCCACCATCGTGGTCGGCAATGTGATTGCCGGTGGTGCGGGCAAGACACCGGTCACCCAGGCCATCGTCGGCCACCTCCAGCGCAAAGGCTGGACGCCCGGCATCATCTCCCGCGGCTATGGCCGCAGCACCCAGGATTGCCGTGCGGTGCTGCCCCAGTCCGCTCCCGAGGATGTGGGCGACGAGCCTCTGCTGCTGGCCCGCAGCACCGGCGTGCCGGTGTTCGTGGCACCACAGCGCCTGGACGCCGCCCGTGCGCTGCGCGCATCCCATCCGGAGGTCGACATCCTGGTGTGCGACGACGGCCTGCAGCACACGGCACTGGCCCGCGATGTGGAAATCTGCGTCTTCCACGATGGCGGTATCGGCAATGGCTGGCAATTGCCGGCCGGGCCGCTGCGTGAACCCTGGCCCCGCGCCGTGGATGCGGTGTTGCACACCGGCCCTGCGCCAGAACACACCCCGGCCAGCCAGCCGGTGTTTGCCATGCAACGCCAGCTCGCGCCCTACGCCCTGCGCTCCGACGGCCGCCATGTGCAGCTGGCACAGTTGGCAGACCGCCCGCTGCACGCCCTGGCTGCCGTGGCCCGGCCCGAACGCTTCTTTGCCATGCTGCAAGACCAGGGTTTGCAGCTGGCACAGGCCCAGGCCCTGCCCGATCACTACAATTTTGAGAGCTGGCAGCGGCCGGCGGATCCAGACGCGCTGCTGATCTGCACCGAAAAAGATGCCGTCAAGCTGTGGCCGCTGCAGCCCGACGCACTGGCCGTGCCGCTGGAGCTGGACATTCCACAGGCTTTTTTTGACCTGCTGGACCAGCGCCTGACCACCGCCCGCCTATCATCGGCAGCTGTCAACAGCCCCCGGCCCGCCACGCCCTGAGCCCTTTGCGGCGCATGGCAACGCACAGCGCCTGCCTTTTTTACCGAATAACGAAAGCACACGCCATGGATCCCAAACTGCTTGAACTGCTGGTCTGCCCCGTCACCAAGGGCCCGCTGCGCTACGACGCCGAGCGCAAGGAACTGGTCTCGCGCAGCGCCCGCCTGGCCTACCCGGTGCGCGACGGCATTCCCGTTCTACTGGAAAACGAAGCCCGCACGCTGAGCGACGAAGAATTGGAAGCCTGAATTTCCCTGGAAAGCCCTGCCGCCATGTCTTCTGCTGCTCCGTTCACCGTCCTGATCCCGGCGCGCCTGGCCTCCAGCCGCCTGCCCAACAAGCCGCTGGCCGACATTGCCGGCCTGCCCATGGTGGTGCGCGTGGCGCGCCAGGCTGCGCAAAGCGGCGCCACCCGCGTCGTGGTGGCCGGTGACAGCCCCGCCATCCTGCAGGCCTGCGCCGAACACGGTGTGCAGGCGGTGCTCACGCGCGAAGACCACCCCAGCGGCAGCGACCGCCTGGCCGAGGCCTGCTCCGCGCTGGGCCTGGATGGCGACGACATCGTGGTCAACGTGCAAGGCGATGAGCCCCTGATCGATCCGGCATTGGTCGGCGCCGTGGCCTGCCTGTTGCAGGACCGCCCGCAGGCCAGCATGTCCACCGCAGCCCACCCCATCGAGACTCTGGTGGACTACCAGAACCCCAATGTGGTGAAAGTGGTGTGCAATGCCGTGGGTCTGGCGCACTACTTCAGCCGCGCTCCCATTCCCCACCACCGTGACCAGAATGGCACCGCCTGGTGGCAGGCCACGCAGACCAGTGCCAGCGCAGGTTATGGCCCACTGCGCCACATTGGAATTTACGCATACCGGGCAGGGTTTTTGCGCCAGTTTCCGCAGCTCACACCCGCGCCGACCGAGCAGGTGGAAGCGCTGGAACAGCTGCGCGCGCTGTGGCACGGCCACCAGATCGCCGTGCATGTGACACAGCATGCGCCCGGCGCTGGCGTGGACACGCCCGAAGACTTGGAGCGCGTGCGCGCGCTGCTGGCCGGTCGCTGAACTGTCACAAAGCGCAAAATGAGAGCGGTTTATGCTCACGTTTCCATGATTTGCATGCAAAAGCCTCTTTAAGTCCTGTAAACATAAGCATGCAAAGCTCTCATTTTTGCTTTTCCCGACAAAAGTCTTCTACAAGATCGCAAGTCACTCTTGCACAAGACCTGCACACAGCCCGGCACCAGCGTGCTGGCGGCACACCGTGCACCGCCTCGGTGCTTGCAGGCACATGGCGTGCCGTCAAGCGGTGCAGGCCCCAGCGCCGTGTAAGCGCCTGTCAGGTGCACGCGTGCTATCCTTGCCCGCGAAAAAACATATGCCGGTCCGCCATCCACCCAGCTTGACGCTGGGTTTCTTGTGTCGGACCGCTGCCACGCTTTCATACATCCCGAGGAATTCCATGAAACTGATCTTGTTGGGCGCACCTGGCGCCGGCAAAGGCACGCAAGCCACTTTCATCTGCCAGAAATACGGCATTCCACAGATCTCCACCGGCGACATGCTGCGCGCCGCTGTCAAGGCCGGCACCCCCCTGGGCCTGGAGGCCAAGGCCGTGATGGACGCAGGCCAGCTGGTCAGCGACGACCTGATCATCAATCTGGTCAAGGAACGCATCGCCCAGGCCGACTGCGCCAACGGTTTCCTGTTTGACGGCTTCCCCCGCACCATCCCCCAGGCCGATGCCATGAAGGCCGCCAGCGTGAAGCTGGACTACGTGCTGGAAATCGACGTGCCCTTCGACGCCATCATCGAGCGCATGAGCGGCCGCCGCAGCCACCCCGCTTCGGGCCGCACCTACCACGTCAAGTTCAACCCGCCCAAGGTTGAAGGCAAGGACGACGTGACTGGCGAACCCCTGGTGCAGCGCGAGGATGACAAGGAAGAAACCGTCAAGAAGCGCCTGGATGTGTACAGCAACCAGACCCGCCCTCTGGTGGACTACTACAGCAACTGGGCCAAGGCCGACGCTGCTGCAGCCCCCAAGTACCGCGCCATCAGCGGCACGGGCACCGTGGAAGAGATCACCGCCCGCGCCCTGGCCGCCCTGGCTTCCTGATCGAATCAGAGCCCTTGCGGCAGTGACGGGCGCTGGCCTGCACTGCCGCCCCATAAAAAAAGGCTGGTGACAACACCAGCCTTTTTTATGGGGCGCGGGAACTGACTGCCTGAATTCCGGACGCGCCTGCCTTGCGCCAAAGGCCTCACAGCATGCTGTCGACCCGCCGGTCTTGCGCACGCCCCGCGTAAAAGCGCATCTTCTCGGCATACATGGCCTGGTCGGCCCGGTGCACCACCGCTTCCATGCTGGCCCCCTCCCGCCCGCAGGCATGGCCCATGGCCAGATGGATGGTCTGCCCGGGGTAGAACTGGTTGTTCAGCTCCAGCAGCGACAGAATGCGCTCCTGCATGGCCTGGGCACCGCGCTCGTCGGTGCCGGGCAACAGCACCATGAATTCGTCACCGCCGATGCGCGCCGCGCAGGCCGGCGCATCCACCGCCTTGGTCAGCACCTCGCCAATACGGCGCAGCATGGCATCGCCTGCGGCATGGCCGTGGTCGTCGTTCACGCCCTTGAGACCGTTCATGTCGATGGCAATCACCGACAGCGGCCATGGCCCCTTACGCGACAACCGGTTGAGCTCTTCCGTATAGAAGGCACGGTTGCGCAACTGGGTCAGCACATCGTGCTTACCCAGGTATTCCAGGTAGGACTCGGCCTTTTTGCGGGCCGTGATGTCCACCAGCGACAGCAGCACCAGATCCCAGTTCCGGACATGGCTGTTCATGATGGCGAACTCCATGTGGATGTGCAGCACATCGCCAGTCAGCGAATAGTTCACCACCTCACGCTGCTGCACCAGCTTGCCATCCCACAGATCCTGCAACTGCTCGGCAAAGGAATCGTACATCTCGCCCCGGAACACCTGGGACAGGTTGTGCAGCAGATTGGCCTTGCTGCTGGCGCCGAACATCTCCAGTGTCTGCTGATTGACGTCGATCACGCGGATTTCCTGCATGCAGCGGGTGACGAACTCAGGGTGCACCTTCAAGAACGTACGGAAGTCGCGGATGCCGCGCTCGCGCACCTCGTCCAGCAGTTGCTTGACCGCGCTGAAGTCTTCCACCCACAGCGAGACCGGGGAGTGGGCAAACAAATCCCGCGCGTACTGTTCGCTGGCCTGCAGACGCTGCGTGCTCATCACCTCGGCGGTGATGTCTTCCAGCGACACCAGCACACGGCTCCAGCTGTCTTCATATCCGGGCAGCACGCGAAAACGCACCTGAATGTCCATGCGCCGGCCATCCAGCGCGTAGTTCACCGAGCGGTTGGCGAAGCTCAGCTGCCCGTCCCACAGGGCCAGCAGCTCGGCGACGATGCTGTCGTGCATATCGCCGCGGAACACCTCATCCAGGCGATTTTGCAGCGTGGCCTGGTCAGGGGCCTTGAAAAGCTCCAGCGTGTACTGGTTGACGCGCAGCACCTGGAAGCACTGGCTGCATTGCTGCACGCGCCGGGAGTCCTCGCGGAAAAACTGCTGCAAATCGGTGACGCCTGCTGCGCGCCATTGCGCGAACAACTGCTTGAGCCCGCTGTAATCCTCCATCCACAGGGATATGGGGGCGAGGTCAAACATGTCCTCAAAATCCAGGCCGCTCGCGAGAGAATTGGTCACCACTAACACCTCCGTGCGCGATTATTGCTTACCGCGCTGGGTGCACATTCCTCTTCTCTACCGGTTGTAAGTTTTTGTGAGAATTTCGTGCGCGCCACGCGACAGCTCCGTACAGCTGGCGCTGTGCAGACCCCGGGTTGGCGAGATTTTCCAGCGGACCTCGACTGCAACACGCTATCGCCTGCCTACCTGCGGGTTGGGCTCGCAGGCCTGCACGTATTCACGCCGCGCAACAAGCCCGCCCCCCACCCTATGGCGGCGTGGCCTGCCGCACCGGCACGGATTTCGGGCTAGCGGTCCGTGCGCGGCCAGCCCATCAATTCCAGCATCAGACTGGTGCGCGCCTTCACGGCAGACAAGGCGCTGACACGGCTGTCATCGGCGTCTTCGGCCTGCACAATGCGCCCGCGCTCGCAACGCGTGCTGCGGCGTACCGCCAGGCCCCGGCTTTGCGCCACTTCGAGTGCGGCATCCAACGCCTGGTGGGTGGTGCCGTTGCCTGTGCCGGCCACCACCAGCCCGCGCACGCCAGCGCTGCACAGCGCCTGGACCACCGCCTGCATCACCGGCCCGCTGCAGCCTGCATGACTAACCAGGATTTCCACCTGAGGCCATTCGGCAGGCGGGCGCAGCGCGCCCACCGGCGGAATCTTCGGCGCCGACAGAGCGGCCCCGTCCACGGCGCCGGCCCAGCGTACCCGCCCCTCTTCCACCCAGCCCTGCGGGCCCCTGTCACCGCCGTCAAATGCGTCCACCCGGTAGGGATGCACCTTGCGCACCTGGCGGGCACTGAACACCAGCCCGGCCATCACGGCCAGCACGCCGCGCCCGGCCGCATGGACATCGGCTGTGCAAATCACAGCATCCCGCAGATTGCCAGGCCCATCGGCCGAAATGGCACTGGCCGGACGCATGGCACAGGTCAGCACCACGGGTTTGGCTGGCTGCAGCACACACTGCAAGAACCAGGCGGTTTCTTCCAGGGTATCGGTGCCGTGGGTGATGACAATGCCCCCCACATCGGCACGCTCCAGCAATTGGCTGCAGCGCACTGCCAGCGCATGCCAGGTGGTGTGGTCCATGTCCTTGCTGTCCAGCTGGGCCACTTGTTCGGCCTGCAGTGGTGCTTTTGCAACGCGTTCCAGGTCGGGCACCGCCTGCAGCAGTTGCGCCACACCCAGCTGTGCCGGACGGTAGCCCACATGGGCCCCCGCAGAGTCCGCGACCCCGGCAATCGTGCCGCCGGTCCCCAGAATGACGATGGTTTTGCCACTTTCCACTTGCAGTCCTTTGCAAACTGGTCAAAAATACAGGTACTGGATGAACGCACAGTATTCATCCCCATTGATCGAGGAATGCCCATGGACCACCCCAAGCTCACCCCCCGGCAGCAGCAGATTCTGGATCTGATCCAGTCTGCCATCAGCCGCACTGGCGCGCCCCCAACCCGGGCCGAGATCGCCAGCACGCTGGGTTTCAAGTCGGCCAATGCCTCGGAGGAACACCTCAAGGCCCTGGCCCGCAAGGGCGTGATCGAGCTGGTCAGCGGCACTTCGCGCGGCATCCGCCTGTGCGTGGACACCGTGCGCAGCATCAACGCCGCCCGCGGCAACGTCTTTGCCCTGCCTCTTACCGCCATGCAGCCGCTGCTGCTGCCGCTGGTGGGCCGTGTCGCTGCAGGCTCGCCCATTCTGGCCCAAGAACACATCGACCAGACCTATTCGGTGGAAGCCAGCATGTTCGCCCACAAGCCCGACTACCTGCTGAAGGTGCGCGGCATGTCCATGCGGGACGCCGGCATCCTGGACGGCGACCTGCTGGCCGTGCAGTCCACCCATGAGGCCCGCAACGGCCAGATCGTCGTGGCCCGCCTGGGTGATGACGTCACCGTCAAGCGCCTGCGCCGCACCGGCTCGCAGATCGAACTGCTGCCAGAAAACCCCGACTACCCCGTCATCCAGGTCAATCCCGAGGAGCCCTTCGCCATCGAAGGGCTGGCCGTGGGCCTGATCCGCAACTCGGCGCACATGTAGCGCACGGCCCTTCTACCGGGCTTCCAGTGGCGCGCTCAGCGTTGCCACCCAGGCCCTTGACCGCGGAAGCGCCGCCCAGCCGCTTCCGCCACCACCACGGTTCTGTACTGCGGCCTGCGCGGCCGTGCGGGGCCGTTTTGCCCAGAATTTGTCTCTCCGATCAGGTGTGTGCAGCCTGAGGGAGTAGGTTTGCCCGGAAAACTGCACAACAGAAAGCGAGCTCCCCCATGCGCCTGTTCACCACCTCCAGCACCCCGGTCGGCTTTACCCTCACTGCCCCCTTGTCCATGCCGATCCAGCGCCATCCGGGCCTGCGCGCCCATCGTGCGGCAGCGTCTGCTGGCACAAACGCAGCATCCGCCGCCAGTGCCAACGACAGCCGCTATTTCAGCGTGGCCATGGACGACAAGGTGCGCGTCCTGCGTCGCGACGTGGGCGACCGCGCCCGCATGGTGCTCAGCGGTCGCATGGCCGATGTCTGCGCCGCCCTGGAAAACATGAGCCGCGCCGAAACGGTGTCCTTGGCTGGCTGAGCCATGCCGCCCGGCGCCGCCATACGCGGCCCGTGTGCGGCACCAGATCCTGCGCAGGGAGAATTGCAGCGTCCGAACTTGCCAGGCCTGCGCGCACAAGGGGCGCAATCCCGGAACATCTGGCAGTCCGGCGGACTGCCCCCGTACTGCAGCGCATGCACCACGGCAACCGGCTTCAGGCTCGCCTACACGCCATCTGCCCCTGGCCGCACCGCCCTGTTCTCGTCTGTCACAGCAGGCAGCACACGGCCTGCACAAATACCGCACTGCTGCACGCAGAGGGCACAATGGCGGCATGAGCCAGATTTCTGCCCACATCGCCGACCTGCGCAAGAGCTACGAGCGCGCAGAACTCAATGAAGACGCATCCAAAGCGGATCCCCTGGCACAGTTCGACCAGTGGCTGCAGGAAGCCGTGAGCGCGCAAGTGGCAGAGCCCAATGCCATGACCGTGGCCACGGTAGGCAACGATTTGCGCCCCAGCACACGCATCGTGCTCATCAAGGGCTATGACGCACGCGGCATCGTCTGGTACACCAATTACGACAGCCGCAAAGGCAACGAGCTGGCGGGCAACCCGTTTGCAGCACTGCAGTTCCACTGGGTAGAGCTGGAGCGCGTGGTCCGCATCGAAGGCCGGGTCGAACGCGTCAGCGACGAGGAAAGCGACACCTACTTCCACAGCCGCCCGCTGGACTCCCGCATCGGCGCCTGGGCCAGCCCGCAAAGCCAGGTCATATCCAGCCGCAGCGTGCTGGTGGCCAACGCCGCCAAATATGGCGCCCAGTTCCTGCTCAAGCCTCCGCGCCCCCCGCACTGGGGCGGCTTCCGTCTGGTGCCCGACCGCTGGGAATTCTGGCAGGGCCGCAAGAGCCGCTTGCACGACCGTTTGCGTTACCGCACCGAAAGCGGGCCAGACGACAGCCAGGTTTGGGTACGTGAACGACTTGCGCCCTGAATAGCGCTTTTTGAACGAAAACCGCTCAAGTCCCCGCAGCGTACGCCGATACAACACATATCGGTGTACGCGCCAAGTCTAGGCGGTGCGCCCAAGCCCCGGCGCTCGCGCAGCCGGGGCTTTTTCTATGTCCCAGACGCGGCCCCTGGGCTGTAGCGCATAAGCATCGCGGGACACTGGGCAGCGTGTCAGCCCCTCCCGCGCCCTTGCACCGCCAGCGGGTGCATTGCCTTGCGCCATGTCCCACGGCCTCGCATCAGTACTGCCTGCAGGCTGTCTGCTGCATACGCCCCATACAACGCAGCAAACCCTGGAAGCCCGCTGCGACCAAGGCCATGGGAGCGAACGCGCCCTCGATATGTGTGCCCCCGATGTGTCGCAGCCTCACCAATAGCACAGCAGCCCCGCTGTGCCGCACGGTGCAGGCTCACCGCGGTGACCTAGGCCCAGCGCTGCAACACCGTCAGCACCACCGGCAGCGTGACCAGGGCCAGCGCGGTGGAAACCGCAATGCTGGCCGTGACTTCGTCCTCTCCCACTTCATAGCGCTGAGTAAACAGAAACACATTAGCGCCCACGGGCAAGGCCGCAGCCAGCGCCATGGCGGCCATCGCCGGGCCGCGCAGACCCAGCAACCAGGCACAGCCCAGGAATACGGCGGGGTGCACCACAGTCTTCACCACGGCAATGCGCAGCGCAGCACTCAGGTTACCCCGTACCCGGCCATAGGCCAGCGTCACCCCCACCAGAAGCAGCGACATGGGGCCCAGCGCCTGCCCCATCAACTGCAGCGGCGTATCCACTACCTCGGGCACAGACAAACCGGTCTGGGCGTAGAGCACCCCGGCAATGATGGGCAGCGGAATCGGGTGCAGGATGCTGTTCTTCACCGCCTGGGCAATCGTGCGGCCCATGCCGCGCGCATCCGCTTGGCCTGCACGGCTGGCCTGGCGCGCGGCGGCCAGTTCAAAAATGATGGTGCCGCTGGTCAGCAGCACCAGGGCGTGCACCGAAATCAGGGTGAACAGCGTGACCAGACCCTGCTCGCCATAGGCCAGGCTCATCAGCGGGATACCGATCATCACCGTGTTGCTGAAGGTATTGGCCAGTGCGCGTGCTGCACCCAGCGTGGTGAAGCCCTGCACCAGCATGGTCACGGCGAACACCAGGGCCACGGCCAGAAAGTACACCCCGATGGGGGCAAAGTCCAGGTCCGTCAGCTTCACCTGCATCATGGTGCGAAACAGCAGCGCCGGCGTCAGCACATAGAACACCAGATTCGACAGATCCCGTACGGCAGCGTGGCGCACCCACTGCAGCTTGGCCAGGCAGATGCCCAGGCCAATCATCAAAATCACAGGCAACAGGGCAGAGAAAGCGGGAGAGTTCACCAAAGATTCCTGAAAAACAACGCAGCAGCGCCCTGCCGAAGACCGCCAGGACCTGCACAGCACCTTCACCGCATCCGCACAAAGCTTGCCGGCCCAGCGTTCCGCAAAGTCGCAGTCTTCCCACGGGGCATGGAGCAACGCTACGGGGCTTGTGCTGCGGCCCGCATGATAGGCCACGGCAACCCCCTGCGAAGGCAGGATGCTTCGGGATCTGCAACCTTCGCGGCAGCCAGGGGTCCACGACTTCCCCGGACAGCCACAGCGACTTTGGCGACCTTACCACCCAAACTGCGCATCATTCCTATTTATAATCATTGTTGAGTTTTGTCACCAACCCTCTTTCTGCCGTGCCGCCGCCTGCCCTGCTGACCACAGCGGCCTGAACGCAGCCTCTCCCCCTTCTCTTTAATGTCCTCTCCCCAATCCCCCCGCACGGCCGGTGTGCGCTGTGCCGTGGCCGCTGCGGCCGCACTGGCCTGCCTGCCCGCCGCCGTCTATGCCCAATCCGCCGAACCTGTGGTGTCCACGCTGGACTCGGTCACCGTCACCGGCAACTGGCTGGACAACCCCAACCAGGAAAAGGTGCTGGAGCATGCCGGCGCCCGCACCATCGTCGACCAGCAACGCATCGAGGAAAGCGGCTCGGCCAGCGTGCGTGATGTGCTGCGCCTGGTGCCCGGCGTGCAGGTACAGGACAGCAACGGCACGGGTGGCAGCGACGTTTCGCTGAACATCGGCGTGCGCGGACTGACCTCGCGCCTGTCGCCCCGCTCCTATGTGCTGATGGATGGCGTGCCCGTTTCCTATGCCCCCTATGGCCAGCCCCAGCTGTCGCTGGCACCGGTCTCGCTGGGCAACCTCAGCTCCGTGGACGTGATTCGCGGGGCAGGCTCGGTGCGCTTCGGGCCGCAGAACGTGGGCGGCATCATCAACTTCGTCACCCGCGCCATTCCCAAGGAATTCGAGGCCGATGCCAGCGTGGGCGCCGAGTTCTACAGCCACGGCGGCAATGTCAAGACCACGCCCAGCCTGTTTGTGGGCGGCACCAACGCGGCCGGCCTGGGTGGCGCGCTGCTGTATTCGGGCACACACGGCAGAGGCTGGCGCGCGGGCAATGACAAGACCGACATCGACGATGTGCTGCTCAAGGGCAGCTACCGCCTGACGGGCCAGGACAATCTGACCGCCTCGCTGCACCACTTTGAAGGCAAGGGCCGCATGCCCGGCGGCCTGACCACGGCGCAGTACGCGGCCGACCCCTTCCAGAGCACGCGCAGCTACGACCAGTTCACCGGCCGCCGTACCGACGGCTCGCTCAAGTACACCCACAACGACGGCCGCAACAACGTCGAAGTGCTGGCCTATTACGTGGATTCCTTCCGCGGCAGCTACATCGAGCAGGAAAGCGGCAGCCAGCGCCGCCTGACCGCAGCCCCCCGCAACTACAACTACCTGGGCCTGGAGCCGCGCTATTCGCGCATCTTTGAAACCGGCTCGGTGGTGCAGGAAGTCAGCGTGGGCTACCGCTACCTGAAGGAAAAGAGCTCCGAAGTGGCGCTGCGCACGGCCTACTACACGCCGGGCACCGAAGGCAATGCCATGGACCTGCCCATGAATGCCTACCAGAACAGCCATGGCGGCACCACGGCGCATGCCTTCTATATCGACGACCGCATCGATATCGGCAACTGGACCATCACGCCCGGTGTGCGCTTCGAGCGCATCCGTTCCTTCAACCACGTGAAAAACCTGGGCGCGGGCGGTGTGGTGACCAGTGCCATCACCCCCGAATCCGAGGCCGACGAATGGCTGCCCACCCTGTCCGTGCTCTACCGCATGAACGACCACTGGTCCGTGTTTGCCAACGCCGGCAAGTCCTTCGGGCCACAGCAGTATGCGCAGCTGGCACAAAGCGACCGCGGCCTGCACCCCGAATCGGCCAAGACCTATGAGATCGGCACGCACTTCCAGGGCGAGCAATGGGGCGGCGAGCTGACGCTGTTCAACATCGACTTCGACAAGGAACTGCTGCTGACCCGCGTCGGCGTGGACGGTATCTGGACCGACCTGGGGGCCACGCGCCACCGCGGCCTGGAATCGGCCCTGCGCTATGACTTCGGCAAGGCCTTCCCCGCCCTCAAGGGCCTGTCCGCTGGCATGACCTACACCTACACCCAGGCCTCTTCGCAGGCCGGCGACTTTGCGGGCAAGGATCTGCCGCTGTACTCGCGCCACACGGCGTCGCTGTCGGCACGCTACAGCGTGGACCGCTGGACCTTCAACGCAGACCTGAACGCGCAGTCCAAGCAGCGCTCTCCCGGATCGGGCACGCAGTACGTGACGCAGGAAGACGCCTCCGGCCGCCTGGGCGATGTGCCCGGCTACGCCACCGTCAACCTGCGCACCGGCTACCAGATGGGCAAGGAGGCCCACAATCTGCGCTTGGCCGTGGGGATCAAGAACCTGTTCGACCGCCGCTACTACCTGCGCTCCACCGACAACAACGGTGGCAAGTATGTCGGCATGCCCCGCACGCTGTACGTGCAAGCCACGCTGCCGTTCTAAACCAGGGCCGCTGCAAGCATGACTGCACTGCGTTCTCTGTGGCTGCGGCTGCACCGCTGGCTGGCCCTGGGCCTGGGCTGGGTGCTGGTGCTGGCCGGCCTGACCGGCGCACTGCTGGTGGTGGCACAGCCGCTGGACCGCCGGCTGCATGCCGAGCTGTTCACCGCCCCGGCACCGTCCGGCGCGGCCACGCCCACCGCCCTGGCGCCGCTGTACGCCCGGTTGCGGCAGGAGTTTGGCGACCAGGCCACCGTCAGCTTCCGTCTGCCCCAGCAGCCTGGCGACAGCCTGTGGGCCACGGTGCGCGGCAGCTGGAACGGCACGCTCTATCTCAACCCCTGGACCGGACAGGAGCAGGGCCGGCGCGGCGCGACCGAGGGCTTTACCAACACCTTGTTCAAGCTGCACAGCAGCCTGCTACTGGAATCCACGGGCAAGGCCATCCTCGCCTGGGTGGCGCTGGCCTATCTGGTGCTGCTGGTCACCGGCCTGGTGCTGTGGTGGCCCCGGCACTGGGCGCAGGCCTGGCGTGTGGAACTGCGCAAGAACCTGGCCCGCTCCCTGTTCGATCTGCACCGCGTGGGCGGCGCCGCACTGGGCGTGCTGCTGGCCGTCTCCGTGGCCACCGGCGCCTACATGGCCTGGCGTCCGCTGGGCGGGGTGATCAATGCTTTCACCGGTGCCAGCACCGTGGAGCCCCCCAAACTGCCCAAGCTCCAGACGGCCGCCGACCCTCTACCCTCCGTGGATGCCCTGCGGGCAACGGCACAGCGCGCCTTGCCAGAAGGCCAGCTGCGCATGCTGCAGCTGCCTGCGGCGCCCACCAAACCGGTGCGCGTGCGCTTTCTGGTGCCGGGTGAACCCCATCCCAATGGCGTGACTTCCGTCTGGATGGACCCACGCACCGGTCAGGTGCTGGCGGTGCGCCGCTGGAACGAGGTGGATCCGGGTGCCGCCGCCGTGGCCGTGATCTACCCGCTGCACACCGGCGAGCTGGGCGGCTGGCTGCTGGAGACCGCCGTCGCCCTGGGCGGATTGGTGCTGGCCGGCCTGGGCATCAGCGGCCTGTGGCTGTGGTGGAAGCGCCGCCAGGCCCGACAGCGGACCCAGAAGACCCTGGCAGCGGCGCAGCGCCTGCGGTCGCAGGGCTGAGCTCACCGAGTTCAGCTCAGCCATCGCCATGGGCAGCCCGCCGCTGTCATGGTCATGCGCCCACCACAGCGACTCCCTGCAGACACGGCCATCCACGTATCCGGATGGCCGTTGTCTTCAGGCCTGCCGGGCACCACCCTGCCCTTGCCCTGTCAGTTGGGCAATCAGCGCCCGCGCAGCGGCAGATTGCCGGCGGTGCGGCGCGTAAACCACCGAAAACGGCCGGCTGCGCCCGCGCAACTGGGGCAGCACTTCCGCCAGACGGCCGTCCGCGATGCGACTGTGCACAATGAAGTCATAGCTCTGGCAGATGCCCATGCCCTGCTCTGCCAGTGAAACCACCCCCAGCACATCGTCCGACACCGTGACGGCGGCCTCGGGCAGCCATTCCACATCCTCGCCCTGGGCACGGAACACCCAGGGCGCCAGCCTGCCGGTACGCGGCATCACAAAAGGCAGACAGCGGTGCTGCGGCAGATCGGCCAGCGTACGCGGCACCCCCATCTGCTGCAGATAGGCCGGCGCCGCCACCAGGCACAGCGGCGCATCCTCGAGCTTGCGCGCCACCAGACCGCTGTCCGGCAGCGGCCCCAGGCGGATCACCAGGTCAAAGCCTTCGGCTGCCAGATCCACATTGCGGTTGGTGATGTTCACCTCGATGCGCACCTGCGGGTACTGGGCCGTGAACGGCTGCAGCAGCACCGGCAGCCGGTAATGGCCAAAACTGGTGGGCACGCTGATGCGCACGCAGCCGGTCAGTGCCTCGGCGTCGCCCTGGGCGTCGCGCTCTGCATCGTCCAGCAAGGTGAAGGCCGCACGTACCTGTTCCAGATAGAGGCGTCCGGTGTCCGTCAAGCTTAGACGGCGGGTGGTGCGATGCAGCAACTGCTGGCCCAGCCGCGCCTCCAGCCGCCCCACGGCACGGCTGAGCACCGAGGCCGTCGACGCCAGACTCACCGCACCCGCCGTGAACGAGCCCTGCTCGGCCACCGCCACAAAAGCCTCTACATCCGCCACATGGTCAAAGCGTCTCGCCATTCATCTTGTCTTTCAAAGAACAAATCAAATTCCTGAAAGCCAGTTTATCTCCTTGAAAGCAATCAATACAGTCCATTCCATCGTTCACCAAGGATCTGTCATGCACACCATCCCCGTCCCCACCGCCACTTCCACAGCAGCCAGCCAGGCCTCGTTCGCCGGTCGCCCGGTGCTGTTCGTGTTGACCAGCCACGCCCGCAAAGGCGACTCGGGCGAGCCCACCGGCTTTTACCTGGCCGAAGTCACCCACCCGCTGCAGCAGCTGGAAACGGCAGGCATCCCGGTGGAATTTGCGTCCATCCAGGGTGGAGAGCCACCGGTGGATGGCCTGGATCTGCAGGACAGCACCAACGCCCACTACTGGGCCGATGCGCAGTTCCGCCAAGCCATCCGCACCACCGCACTCCTGGAGGATGTGGACCCCGCGCGCTATGCGGCCATCTTCTTTGCCGGCGGCCATGGAGCGATGTGGGACTTCGCAGACAGCAGCGCCGTCCAACATGTTGCGCGCGCCATCTACGAAGCCGGCGGCGCCGTGGCCGCCGTGTGCCATGGGCCGGCAGCACTGGTCAACGTCACCCATCAGTGATGGCAGCTATCTGGTGGCCGGCAAGCAACTGGCAGCTTTCACCGACAGCGAAGAGCGCGCCGTGCAGCTCGAACAGGTCGTGCCTTTTCTGCTGGCCAGCACGCTAGTGCAGCGTGGTGCCCGGCACCTGCCTGCCGCCGACTGGCAGCCCCAGGTGGTGACCGACGGCAGCCTGGTAACTGGGCAGAACCCGCAGTCGGCCACCGGCGTGGGCCAGGCCCTGCGCGATCTCATACAGGCGCGCTGACCCCATGTCTGCCACCCACTCTCATCCGGCTCCCCCACCGCCCCGAAAGCCTTTCATGCCCCGCCACTCTCGTCTGTCGAGCACTGCCGCCACGGCCCTGCTGCTCCACGTGTTTTCCATTGCTTCTGTCGTCCACGCCGCGGCACCGGAGCAACCACCGACGGCCACGCTGGAACGCTGGCGCAGCTACAGCGGCGTGACCTGGGAGGCGCCTGCGACTTCCCGCGCAGATGCAGCGCCCGCACCATCGCCCCATTCCGTCGGCGCACCCATTGCCGGCATCCATTTCGACGGCCAGGGCCAGGCCTTTGTCAGCACACCGCGCCTGGTATCGGCCCAGGCACCGGCCACCCTCAGCCGCCTGGACACCCGTGTCACCAGCGGCCCGGCGCGTCTCACGGCCTTTCCGTCCATCTCCGCCAATGCCGTGCAGGCCGCGCCACAGCAGGCGCTGCGCAATGTGCTGGGCTTTTATGTGGACCAGCGCAACGGCTGGCTGTGGGCCCTGGACATGGGCTTTGTCGCCGGGGAAGCCCAGGCGCCCGAAGGGGCGCAGAAAGTGCTGGTCATCGACCTGGCCAGCGGCCAGACCGTGCGCCGCATTGCCCTGGATGGCGTGGCCGACCGCAGCGGCAGTTTCTTGAACGACATCGTGGTGGATGAAGCCCGGCGCGTGGCCTATATCTCCGACAGCGGGCTGCGCAGCGCGCCCCAAAACCAGGCCGCGCTGATCGTGGTGGACTTTGCCAGCGGCCAGGCCCGGCGCGTGCTGCACCGCCACCCTGCGCTGCTGCCCGAGCCCGGTGTACAGGTGTTTTCCCATGGCGAAGAAGTCTGGCCCGGCAATCCACTGCAGTTGGGCATCAACGGCATTGCGCTGTCGCCCGACCGAGCCACACTGTACTGGACCGTGACCACCGGCCGCCACGCCTACGCCATTCCCACCGCCGTGCTGCACGACACCGCCGCCACCGATGCGCAGCGCGCCGCACAGATCCAGAGCCTGGGCGATGTGGGTGGCAATACCGACGGCATTGCCACCGACGCCCAGGGACTGCTCTACATCACCGATGTGACACGCAACGGCATCGTGCGCTACAACCCGCACCGCCGCAGCATGTCGCTGCTGGCGGCCGACGACGGCATCCGCTGGCCGGATACCGCCACCTTCACGCCGGGTGGCGACCTGCTCTTCACCGCCAGCAATCTGAACCAGCATTTCGCAGGCGCTGTGCAGCCCGGGCAGGAACGCTATGAGCTGTGGCGGCTGAAACTCTCGCCCCACCGTTGAACGCAAACCGCCACCGCGGCTTCTCGATCAGCCTGGCCATAAAAAAAGCGGCGCCCAGCGCCGCTTTTTACACAAGGTGATCACTTCACCATTTATCGTCTTTCTCAGCTGCCGCAGGCGCAGCGCTTGGCTTTACAGGCGGTGCTTTCGCCGGGGCAGACTGTGACTTGGTTGCCGAGGAAGATGCTGCAGCAGGTGCTGCGCTGGCAGAAACAACAGCTTGCTTGAGTTCATTGCGCACCTGCAAACCACCTTCCGGAATGCCATCCAGATCGGTACGCATATTCTCCAAATGCCCATAGGAGAGGTTTGGAGTCACACGATCAATGACCAACTCGCAGCAAGGCGACTCCATGCGTCCCAGACTTTGGCCGGTTTGCGGGTCTTTCATTTCCTTGCCTATTGCGGCCATCGCGTAGCGAGATCCTTCGCGGATGGATTGCCCGCCTTGGCTCAATACGACGTTGGTGCCGTCGCGTGCCACCACCATGACGGGGAAAGTCCGCTGCAAAATGGAGCCGACTATGGCGTTTGCGGCTTCATCGGTCATGTCTGCAAGCATCTTGTCGCCATCCACGCCGGTTCCCAAGGTGGTTGCCGCACGGTCTGGCGCAGCACCCCGCAGCGAGTCGGAGACAGTGACCTGGCGTGTGGCCACATTCACCATCTTCTGCGACAAGGACCAACCGCCCGAATAGCTCACCAACTCACGGTCGCTGGTGCGCAACTGGCGAGCGTGGCGGTTGTAGGCAAAGGTGTTGACACGGGCACTCCATACCAGATCAGCACTGGCAGCCTGGGACAGCTTCGCCAGTTCGGCGCTGGGCGCTTGTCCGCTCGCAATCATGTCCAGCTCTTGCTCGATTTCGGGGCTGAACTCACGGTCCAGCACCGCAAAGCGGCCTGTCTGCATCAAAGCATCTCTGACGCGCTGGCGCAATGCGGCCGCCACCTGGGCCGATGGCACGGAACGATCCCCCATCGCCAGATGCTGCTGGCCAAATGTCACGGGACCGATCACCACCTTCAGCTTCTGCATGTTTGCAGAAGGCTTGAATTTGGCGATGCTGGCCTCGATCGTCGCCTTGTAGAGTTTGGGAGGCAGCAACGATGGCTCTTCCAGACTGACCACCTTCAGGTTCTGGATCACGCCGCCTGATTTTTGCTGAACCAGTTCTGCGAATGCATTTGCGCGTAGCGAAGCACTGTCCTGGTTCAGACTGACATCCAGGCCATATTTGGCCGTGACACTCTCTGTTTGTACAACGGCACCGTTGACTTGCAGCAAAGCCATCTTCATGGCCTCAGCCATTGCTTCGCCCGCCGTTTTGCCAAGACCCGTGGCCGTGGTACTCACACTCTCGAGTTTGCCTACATCAGGAACAGCAGGGGCAACCGAGCTGCTGGCGGGGGTGTTGGCAGAGGCCGCTGTGGCATTTGTCTCTTCAGACTTGGGGCCACAGCCGGCCACCACCATCAGGGCCGACAAGGCCCCGATGAGGTAGTAACGCATAGCTGCTTTCTTCGGGTTCCGTCGTCAGTCAATCACAGCAGGCTAGTGGCTTCTGCCGGCACTTCAATGCCATTGCTCTTGGCAAAGTCCACCGCGTTCTTCAGCGCTTTCAAGACCTCGGTCGTCGAAGTGGGGAACTTGGTCACCACGTAGCTAGCAGCGCCCAGGGAAGGCAGCTGGGTCAGAGGAGCACTCTTGAGGCCATCGCCCATGGCAGAGACATCCTTGCCCAGACCGGTGTAGCGCACCACACCCTTGGCCAGGCTCAACAGGCCCTGGGTATAAGTGGCCTTGGCTGCTGCATCCAGTGCAGGCTTTTCCGCCAGCTTGGCAGCGATGGCACCGCCGGTATCTCCCACGGCTGTGGCTGCCTTGGAAGCAGCATCCTTGTCAAAGGTCGAGCCAGACGACAGCTGTTGCGCAACGGCTTCGGCATCGGCGGCGGTGGCCTTCAGGCCCAGAGCTTCGCCCATCTTGGAGTTGGCTTTGAGCACATCCACGTTGGCTGCCACGAAATTCTTCACCAGAGTGGTTTGCTGGCCACCCAGGTCAGCAGCCGGGGCGCTGGACTTGCTGCCGCCGAAGCTGGGAATATTGAATTGTGCCGAGGCGGTGTAAGGGGTGGCCATGCCTGCGCACACCACAGCAATAGCAGTCAAGATCTTCTTCATTGCAATCTATCTCCTGAATCAAGAATCAAACAAAAATCGGGGAAAACAGAAATCAGCGCACACCCAGATTGGTGAGCTGACTGGTCAGTTCGCGCGCTGCATTGTTGGCAGCAAGCTTGAGGGCGTTGTTGCGGGCTTCGTCCTCTGTAGGGCCCACACCGGCGTACTGCACGGGGCCCACAGAAGCCAGGGTGTCGGGAATGGTCTGGCTGATATCCAGCAACTTGGCGTTGACGGTGACCGCCACACGCATCAAACCGGTGTTGCCGTCGGTGTCGGCAAGTCCAACATCCAACGTACCAAGTGCCACATAGGGAATCTGTGCGGCACGCATGCCACTGACCAGCGATGCCAAAGTGGCAGGCTTCAGATCCATGCCGGACTTGTAGTCGTTTTCCACGGTGGCCACTTTGAACTTGCCGTCCGTATATGGCTCCACCATGGCAGCTTCAGACACCTTGAATCCCGCACGGGTGAAGTTGGAGGTGAAAACCTGCGTCAAATTGGCACTGGGCAACAAACGGAAGGTCGATTCGCTGGCGCGCCGCGTCGTGCTACCGCCCGTTTCGATCGACGCTGAACGCTGAAGAGAGCCGTTCACGGAAGTCGATGTGGACGCATTGGTCTGGATCTGGCCGCGACCAAAGGACTCCCCTTCCGAGCCCTTTTCGGAAACCTGGACGTTGCCCTTCACATCGGCCTTCTGGTCTACACGCTTGTACACACGGTCGTCAAAGCTGCGGGTACTGTCCACCTGACGGGACACAAACATGAACGCCAGTGGCGACCGCGCTGCAGTGCCACCTTTGACCACGGCCGAATTCGATTTCACTGCATTGCGCAGGTTCGCCACGTTGAGCGCCACGCGCACGGCAACCGTGTATTGTTTCTTGTCCTTGTTTTCTTCTTCTGCCAACACCGTCGTGTCGAGAATGTAGCGATCTGGCGCAGCCAGAATTTTGTCGCGAATCGCATCGAAGTTCTCGGCCTCGGACTGACCCGCTTCCGCGTAATAGAACTCCACCGCTTTCAGCTGTGCTGCCGAAGTGGCACGCGCTTTATCGTCTGCAGACGCCGACCACCCTTGGTAGCTCACGGTGGCTTTCCCCTTGGCCTGCTGAACCTGGGCCCAGGAACTTCCAGCAAACAAGGCAATAGATGACCAGACCAATAATTTTTTGATTACTTGCATAAATTCATCAACTTGATAGTTTTCTCGATTTGGCTGTCAATATCAGAGGCAGAAGCAGCCGTCTTTATCCATGGATTGCTTTTCCCGGCAATGGCTTCCGAAAGCTTGACAAACATTCCATTGGCAGAATCATAGTACGCGGGGAAATCGTCGACATAGGTTTGCGAAGCCGGTACCACTTTGGTTTCACCATTCTTCAACGAAGTCTGCAAGTACACGGCACCGGAAACTGGCTCATGGATCCGAATATCAGCGTACGTGCCATAGACGTAGGAAGTTCCGCCAGCACTTTGGCTGAATTTTATTTTCTTGACGTTTTTAAAATCAACTTCGATTTCGTAATCCGGCTTCGGTAGCGTGAGATTGAAAACTTCTCCGTCCATGACTTGCATGGACATCACATTCCCTACGGCATAGCCTTTGGTATATGGAACCATGGGCACGCCCACACGGGTGGAAATGGCCTCTGACACCAAATCAGCAGCCCAGGTTTCCTTGGCTCCGGGTGTCGACTTCAAGTAATCAGGCAGAACTGCGGCCATTTCGGCAGAGAGGCTGGCGCGGCTCACCTGCACATAGCGGCTCACTTGCTCTGGCAGTGTGGCGCCAGCCATTGCGCTGGCGTAACGGCCGTAGATACCGGGCTTGTTGTCACTGCCCTCATAAACCAAACGCACGCGTTCCAGAATTTCCTGAGGACTGGGGTCGTGCTGGAAGTTGTCTACATAACCAAAGCTGATTGGATATGCGCGCACCACATTCATCGACTTGAAGTCGAAGAACAAGGCCTGACCACGCAGCAGAATGAAAAGCTTGCGAATATTTCCAAAATGCTCCACCGAAACAGTTTCTGAGCTCATGACCAAAGAGGCGACCAGCGCTTGATCACTTCCCTTCAAATCACCAACAGGCTGGGTGGATAAATTGAAATTCTTTGGCTTATTCACTGCAACGTACTCATACGTTCTTTTGAACAAGCTGCTTTTCGCCGCCTTCAATTGCTTGTCGTATTGCAACGAATAGGGAAACCGCTGCGCCAAACCTGCAGCCTCCCCAGCAAAAGCAACCCCTGCAAAAGCGACATCTTTTGTTTGGCCGATGGAGCTTTGCACCATGACCACCAATCCAAGTGCTACTCCCCAGCACTTGAACATCTTCAAAGCTTCCATTGATACCCCGCACTTATTTTTAGCAGCGAAGTATACATGCCCAGCTTCTCTCATACCCAATTTGGTGCAAGGAGCACGGCACCAAAAAAAGAATCCACAAAAAATTCACATGTTTGTTAGCATTTACACTCGTTTAAATGATTGGTGAAATTGGACAAAAAAATAAATTGAATTTATTCGCATAAATTGTCGCCTCCAAATCGCCTCACGACACAACACAGCGAAACTTTCCGCCGCGCTGATTCAGAAGCAGAACGATGTCGGCGTTCATACCCACAGCATTGCCACCAGCTCCTTGCGCAGGTGCTCCACATGATCGAAGCGACATCAACAACATCATTCGATACGGCCTGCACCGCTGCAGCGCAGCTCTGCAGACGACCAACGATGGCGATCAGGTCTTCACCGCCAGCAATCTGAACCCGCATTTCGCTGTTGCCGTGCAGCCCGGGCAGGAGCACTACGAACGGTGGCGCTTGCGCCTGCCAAAGGCACTGCCTGCAGGCCCCGGAACGGCCAGCCGCACCACGGCCCGGGCGCGCAGGCTGGTTCGCCACACTCACCACTCGTGACCACGGCCGCAGGCATGTGTGGCGGCCGTGGTCAGCAACAGGCTCAGAAGTCCATCTTCACGCCCAGGGTGATGTTGCGCCCCATCAGCGGCGCTGCGTCCTTGATGAAGCTGGTGTGCGCATAGGCCAGGCGGTTGGTCAGGTTGCGCCCCTGCACGAACAGCTCCAGCGGCTGGCCCTGTGGCGTGCGCAAGGTGTAGCTGATGCCCGCGTGCAGCAGACCGTAGCCCGGCGTAGGCGACTCCAGCGGTGCCACGCGCGACTGGCGGGCCGCCTGCACCCACTCCACATTCCCTTTCCAGCCCTGCCAGTTGGCCTGCAACTGGGCCCCCAGGCGGGCCGGCGGAATGCGCGGCAGGCGGGTGCCATCGGAGCGCTCGGCCCGCACGGCATCGCCCCACAGACGCAGCGCCCAGGTGGCATTGAAGCGGTGGCGCATCTCGGCCTCCAACCCCGTGAAGCGCGCATCGGCCTGGCTGTATTCCAGCAACTGGAAGCCGTCGTGCACGTCCAGCGTGCGGCCGTAGATATAGCCATCCACCTGGTGGCGGTACAGGCTCACGCCCCAGGTGGTGTCACCCGCCGTCTTGCGCAGGCCCAGATCCCAGGCGCGGGAATTTTCCCTGCCCAGCTGGCTGTTGCCGCGTTCATAGGCGTTGGTGGCCAGGTGCACGCCGTCCGAAAACAGCTCCTCGGCCGTCGGCATGCGGCTGGCATGGGTGTAGCTCAGGCTGGCCTGCCAGCCGGGCTGGAAACGCCATACCGTACCCAGCGAGGCAGAGCTTCCGCTGTGCTCGCGCTCCTCCCCGGTTTCCAGTGCGCGGATGCGCTGGCGGTCATGGCGCAGCGCGCCCTGCAGCGTCCAGTCGCCCACCTGGTAGCGCTCCAGCCAGAACATGCCCCAGCTGCGCGTGTCCGTGGGCTGGACCGTGGCCTCTTCCCCTTCGGTGCTGAAGCGGCGCTGGGCACTTTGCACCCCGAACACGCCGCTCAACCCGGCCAGGCCCGGGATGGGCTGGTGCTCCACCTCCAGTCGCAGATCGTGGGCCCGGTTGCGGAACTTGGTGGCGACTTCGCCTTCGTCCAGTTCTTCATGGCCATAGCGGGTCTTGCTGGCCGTCAGTCGCACCGCCGCAATCCCGGCCACCGGGTTGCGCCAGGCACCGCGCAGGTCCCAGCGGTTGCTGCGCATGTCCACCGTGGGAATGTCGGCCCCCTCACCGTGGTCATGGTCGTGATCGTGGTCGTCATGGCAATGCAGGTGGTCGCCGTGTGCATGGCAGTCCACATGCTCGTGGCCGGGCAAGCCATAACGTGCCTCCTGGCGTGTGTAGGCAAGGCCCAGATAACCCTCGCTACCTACCCAGCTCAGGCCCACGCTGCCGGTTTCGCCCTTGGAGTAGCTGCCTCCCACGCGCGAACCACCATCCCAACCGCGGCCCACACGGTATTCCTGGGCGTTGCGGCCCATGCCTTCCACATGCACCACCAGCGGGCCCTGTCCACCGGTCAGCGCGAACGCACCGGTTTTGCCACGGTCGGCCGAGCTATAGCGCGCCTGGGCGCTGCCCTGCACGCCGTTTTCCGGCACCGCCGTAGGAATCTTGCCGTCCAGCACATTCACCACCCCGCCCACGGCACCGCCGTAGAGCAAGGCGGACGGGCCGCGCAACACCTCGATCTGCTCGGCCAGCATGGAGTCGGCCATGACCGCATGGTCGGGGCTGACATTGGAAGCGTCCTGCACTGCACTGCCGCCGCTAAGCACCTGCACACGCGGACCATCCATGCCGCGGATCACGGGTCGGCTGGCACCTGCGCCGAAATGCGTGGACTGCACGCCAGGCTCGCTGGCCAGGGTCTCACCCAATGTGGCGCTGCGGCGTGCCTTCAGGGCCTTGCCTTCCAGTACCTGTACTGGTGACGCCAGCGCTGATTGCTCCAGAGACCAGGCGCTAGAACGGATTTCCACTTCATGTAATGTAGATTCATTACCAGATGTGGGCTTTGCTGCCACCGCATCGGCGCCGGGCGCTGCCACAGCGGTGGACGCAGGCGCCACCGCTGTGGCTTCTGCGGATGGCGTCTGTGCCTGCGCGGCCGCAGCGCCTATCGCCAGGCACCAGCAGGCGAACGCCACGCCGCCCAGACGGCTGCGCCCTGCCCCCAGCGGTGCCGTCCAGGCAGGCTCGGCAACGGCTGCTGCCGCGGTGGATGAATTGGCCCGGGATTGGGCCGGATGGGTCGATGCACTCAAAACGTTCATGGAGGAACTTTCCCTCTGCACTCCCCTGCTGCAGCGGCGCACAGCACCGTATGGGCTGCATGCGCAGACCGGCTGACCGCCGCAGTGGGAGCTTGCGCCGCCCTCCTCAGGCAGCGCTTTTCATATGGTCAGCAGTCCCATGCGCACTGAGTGCGCACAAGCTGCTCTGCTCTTGAACGGTTCTAATCCAGACGATAGGCCGGCGCGGCATGCGCGCTGCGCCATCAGCAGGCGCAACGGCCCCGCAGCCGTACAGGGGAGACGGAACATGCGCCGCAGCACACACCATCCACAGCAGGGACAAGCATTGCGGATGCCTCCAGACGCACCAGTCGGATCAGAAACCAGGGGGCAGGTCCATCCCGGGCGGCCCCCGAGCCAGCGGAGCCCACCAGCGCTGTGAAGCCAGGGCATGCACTGGTGCGGCCAGAGAAACAGTCGTGGCCCAGCATGCGGGCAGCCACACAAAAGAGGCAAGCGGCGCCTGGCCGTTTGCCAACTGGTCCAGCGCCTGGCAGTCCAGGCTGCCATGGTGACCAAACAGCGCCTGCACGGTGTGGCCCACGCCATCCGGGGATACCGCAGGTAACGCCGGAACTGCCGTGGCAACGGCAGGCGCCAGGCCAGCACCAGGGATGTGCACCACCTGGTGCATGCGCGCTACCAGCGGTGCCAGGCAGAGCGCCAGCAGCAGCCAGACTGCCAGCCAGCGGCGCAGTG
>JAEAMF010000304.1_pt1 | contig 71202 bp, 67 predicted proteins | sample 8958721 | NCBI WGS metagenome assembly JAEAMF01 (sample SAMN16933255, study PRJNA681124) | bioreactor sludge metagenome | isolation source: anaerobic bioreactor treating anionic surfactant - SDBS | place: India: Bengaluru | collected 2019-02-28
GGTCTTCAACGTTGTTTCAGACCACGCAGTATTCCCAGCCGCTACAATAAAAACACTTACCTTTTTTTCTTTTTTTTAACCTTTTTAGAGTGTTTGTACAGTACTTATCCCATTTGATTCATCAACTTGAAGGACATAATGCATATGATGCTTTACATCTTCAACATGTGTGATAAGGAAGATTTGATGGAATTTACTTGAGAGTTGATATAATGATTCCATGATGTTCTGCTGCCTAATTGCATCCTGCGAACCAAAGATTTCGTCTAAGATCATTAATTGAAATGCACCTTGTGCCCTTTCAGTTATGACTTCAGAAATCGCCAGTCGAATACAAAGATTCGCTAAATCAATTTCTCCACCTGAGAAACGCTCTATGGCATATGATTTCCCCTCATCAAAAAGTAACATATTGTATTGTTCGTCAAGGCTGATCTCCTGATATTTCCCATCGGTAAGATGCTGAAAAAACGAGGACGCATAGCTAGATAGGGCTGGTCTTATTCGCGATATAATATAGGATCGAAATGCTATCATAGTATCTAGTAATAATGAGAGTTCTTTGCTTATTTTTTGTTTTTTCATTATTGATTTTTGCATTTGTTTTAGTTCTTTGATGCGTTCTTGAATGGCAGCTGTCTCATTTTTAAGTACTTTTAGCATACTTTGTTTTTTTTCGATGGCCAGTCGGGTAGAGTTAAAAATGTCTTTAAACTCGTCATATTGCTTTAGTTCACGTTGATATTCTTGGTATGCAGTTTTTACCTCCTGTTTAATAGAGACATATTTTTCAGAATCGAAGGTAATTTTACCGAGGTTTCTGAGTTCATTTTGTTTTAATTGTATTTCTGATTGCTCCTTTGATAATTCCTTTTGTAGAGTGAATATTGTGGCATTAAGTGTTTTTTTCTCAGTTTGTTGTCCAAGCAAAAACTCTTTCTTTTTTTTCAACGCCGTTATCTCTCGTTTTAATCGAAGCAGGTTTTCTTGTTGCAAAGTAATATCTTTTTCAAAAGATTGATTTCCATCTGTTTTTTGTTGTAATTCACATTCGTATTTTGTTAGCAGTAAGTGATATTGATCACCGAGTACACGTTCACAAGTTGGGCAAGATGCTTGTGAACCTAAAATTTTTATATCTGTTTGTTTCTGTTTGATTTTTATTATTTGATTAGTGTTTTCTTGTTTTTGTGTTTTTTTCTGTTCGATTAATTTAAAGTGTTCTTGAATATGAAAATCTAGTTCTTGCATCCTTTTTTCAAGAACAGGTAGCTCTAAAGTCAAATTGGGCAAAGATAGTATCTTTTTTTTTAGTGGATCAATCTCTTGAAAACGATATTGAATTTTTTGTTCCAGCAATGATATTTCTTTGACAAGTTTCTCATGTTGATCAAATCGATTTTTTAGTTCTATCAGTTGTTCATAAATCTTGGTAATCTTTTCATACAGATCACACTTTTCTTTTGTTTTTTCTTGTTGTGACAAGAGAGTATTCTTTAGATCTTTGAGTTTGATCTTAATCTTTTCAATTTCACTACTTACTTCCCTTTTTTTTGTATCGATTTCATTACTTTGGGTTTGAAACTGATCGATTTTATTTTGGCCCTTGTGATCGACCAAACTGATTCGAAGCGTTTCAATGAGGGACTCTTCTGCTTTACGATCGGAGCTAATGGACTTTATCACGTCATCCAAGGCATCGATTCCGAGCATTTTTAGGATAAGAGGACGCCGCTCACTAGCATTCATTGATGATAGTGCGTTTAGTTCTTTTTGTTTTGCAAAAATTGAGGTATAAAAATTTTTATAATCCATTCCAAGAAGTTTCTGCATGTACTTTGTGGCTTCTCCAGCTCCTGTTGCCACTTTTTTTCCATTCATGTAAATCGTTGCCGACGGCAACAGTGATTTTCCCATCATTTCTCTAATTACATTATAAATACTTCCATCAAAAGTAAATGTGAGTTCAACTCGACAAGACTCAGAGGGTTCTGCACTGTTTCTTTTAATAATATCCGCTGATGTCCGTGCTGCGACAGCGCCGTATAAGACCCAGGCAATAGCTTCGAAAATTGTTGATTTTCCGGATCCATTTAATCCAACAACTCCTATGACACCTTCTGGAAACTCAATAGTCACATGTTTGAATTTTCGAAAATTGTGAAGAATAAGTGTCTGCAATATCATTAACTATCCATTTCCTGCTCAATTTTTTCAATATATTTAAGACCTTTTTCCAATAGCATCTTTTTCTCTTTCATCTCTTTCGAATCAAGAAAACGTTCATATTCTTTTGATAATGCATCAATTTTTCCATGGTATCCCTCTGAAGGCAATCCTTCTTCAGAGAACTGGACCTTCAATTCATAATTGATGCACCCTTCTGCATGTTGACGAATACTGTGAAAATCAAGGTTTCTATATTGATGCGAAGTAATATTTTTTAATGTAATCCGGAAGATTTTTTCATTGGGATCTACTTCTAGAATGGTACTTAGTATTCTTCCCATGATTTCCTCAACGGAAAGTCCCTCACAAAAAATCGTTTGCGTGTCAACGACTGAACGAACATTTAATGATTTAAATCCAATAGTCATTGAGTGATTCTCTGCAATGATTTCAATGAATCCTTTTTTTTCCCCGGCATCAGCAAAGGTTAGCGCTTCGATTGACCCAGCATAATAAGCTGTCTTAGTAATCTTTGAGTATTTGTGATAATGACCAAGCGCTACATAATCAAAAAAAGAAGACAGAAAGGTATTCGGGATAAGTAATTCATTAAACTCATTCATGCTGAATGCTTTGATACCTTGTATGCTTCCATGAGCTAAAAGTATATTATAGTCTGCTTCTTTTTCAATGGATATGTTCTGAAGTTGCGATTGAAATTTATCACCAGTATTGATCTGTGGAAGAGCGTGGATATAAAGAGTTTCATTATTGATTGTAAAATGAAGTTTTTGATAAGTTTCACGATATATGGGATATACATGGTCAATGTGATCAAAGACGCTAAAGATATGGCCTGTTTCCTGTAATTTTGGTTGTTCATGATTTCCTGCAATAATGACAAGTGGTATCTTGTGATGAGATAATCGAAGTATTTGCTGCAATGCTACTGTGATAGCACGATTAGTCGGTCGAACGGTATCAAACAAATCACCAGCATGTAGTACGAGATCAGCATGCTTTTGAATTGCGTAATCTATAATATGCTCAAAAGATTGATAGATATCTGCTTCTCGTTGGTTCACTCCATCTTTTGTTACCTTGCGATATGCTGAAAAACCAAGATGGGTATCAGCCACATGAATAATTTTCATAACTGTCATTGTTTATTTCTTCGTTCTTGCTTTATTGCTGCAACATCTGCCGCAAGGGTTACTACATCAAGAGTCGGTGCAATAGGTGGGGCATAGGCAGTCTCAAGTTTTCGAAATACATTAATAGTCAGTCCTGCAAGAATCGCAGTTGCATATGAATTAATACGTTGTGCAGCATTGCTTCCAACAGCTTGAGCCGCAAGAATTTTTCCGGTTTCAGCATCAATAATGGTTTTCAGTGTTATGGGTTTTCCACCAGGAAAATATGTTGGAAGTGATGACCCGAGATGTTTTCCAATAAGTAACTCAAAGTCTGACATAGCTGTTGCTGAGGGACCGACCGCTGCGATTTCTATTCCAAAAAAATCTGATGTACAGGTTTGCAAGACACCATCAGGTAACAAGCATGTTTCTCCTGCCGCATTTATACCTGCTGTGATTCCTTGTCGTACTGCAATACTTCCCAAACCAATACCCACTGGTTTTTTTGTCACAAAATCAATAAATTCTGTACAATCACCGACGGCATAAATGTCCTTTTGTGAGGTTAGACATTTTCTATCTATTTTTATGCCACCAGTTTCTCCTATTGAACAACCAGCTTGTTTGGCCAATGTAATTTCTGGTTTTGTTCCAGCAGCAATAACAAGGAGATCTGTTGGTACTGTTTTTGTCTCATGAGTCGATCTGTCTTTGATGATTACCGAAGAAATGGCATCTTTATCAACATGGGCATCTATTGCAATATGATTGGTAAAAAGAGTAATATCTTCTTTTATTTTATTTTCAACGAAAGAGGAAAGATCTTGATCCAATGTGTTTGAAAGAATCGTTGGGAGCGCTTCGACAATAGTAACATGCATACCTTTGGTGTGAAGACAGTCAGCCATTTCCAAACCAATAAGACCGGCACCAATTACCGTCGCATTCATACCTTTTTTAATATGCGCATGAATGTTTTGTGCATCATCGAGTGTACGAAGAGAAAAAACTCCTTTTATTAATTGGTTATCATGTACAATATTTTTTACTGGTGGTATAGAGGAGTATGCTCCTGTTGCAAGAATAAGAGCGAAGTATTTTTTTTTTACTATAGAACCGTCAGACGTTATTGCAGTGACAAGGTGCTTATCTTTGTCAATAGACTCAACAGTCGTTTGTAAATATAAATCAATTTTTGCATTTTTAAACCAATCCGTATTGAATTCAATTAATTGAGAAAAGGATGGTATAGTTCCAGATATAACGTATGGTAGTGCACATTTTGAGTACTGTGGGTATTTTCCCTGTTCAAAGATTGTTATGTTGGCTTTTCGATTTGTTTTTCTTGCGAATTGTGCTGCAGTTCCCCCACCAGCACCACACCCTATGATGACAATATTCTGTTCAGTCACAAAAATCCCAACAAGGTATATGATATCTTCTTTTTTACATTTCTGATGGTGTAAAAAAGAAAAAAATTCAAAGAATACTATTCTTTGAAGAGATGACCATTATTTTTTTGTTTTCTTAGAGCGTTTCTTAGGTTTAACCGTCTCATTTTTTTCAGATGGAACTTCTTCAATGGGTTCACCTGTTTCTTCAATTGATTCCTCAGTTTCTCCAACAGGTTCAGCTTGCTCTGCTTCAGTTTCCTTGATATCTTGTGTATCAATTGGTCCTGGTTCTTCGCTAGATGGAGTTGATTCTTCGCCCTTTGTTTCTTCTAAAGATTCAATCTTCTTTGGCTCTTCAATGAATATTGTCGGTTGATTGGTAACTTCCGTCTTGAAGATTTCAATTCGTTTTACAGGATATAAAGTTTTACAATTTTTATAGATGTCTGTACCAATTTTTCCGTCGACAATATATTTGACAAATTCTGAGAGTGTACTAACCTTCGCCTTTTGCGTAATTGTCTGTTTCATTGTTTCTCGTATAACTCGTTTCTGGGAATTTTGAATTCGTTTGTCGGTTGTCGCAAACGGTTTAATGCGTAATGTTGCACCATCCCGTGTCGAGACATCGTATACCGAATCAATTTTTGATCGTTTTCGACGAACCATACGACGTAAATAATCTGAGGTAAGAGTATGCCCTATGTATTCTGTTTGTGCTTTATTGCCTTCAATACCATTTACTTTAAAAAATAGTTTGATATGAGATTTTCTAAAATCATTGGTAAGATCTTGCAGAGAAACCTCAGTGATACGACCAACAAGTTTTTCGGGTTCATCTGCCAATGTTTCTGCAATTGTCACATGGTCAAAGAATGATGGTGCAAGAATATTATACCAGCTTTTTGCCTTCCATTTGTCTTTGACTTTCCGTGCCGTTGATCTTGATCGCGCTTTTGCCATAAGGCCTCACAATACAATAATATTATTTAAATAGAATATGTGGTTTTCTCGGTAATACATTCCCTATACTTAAAACTATGCTGGAAGTATGAGGGACATTACATTTACCTATAGAGAAAAAAACAACTGCAGGACGATAACTAAGAAAAACACATTAAATTACAGTTGATAAAAACTTATATAACAGATGGCCTTATATTTTATATTGATACGATAGAGGTATGGCATATGGATTCTTTTAAGAAGGATAAAAACAGACGAAAAACTAATCCATTTGATCACTTTGGATTTGATGATGATTTTATTAACGATTTTTTTAACGGACCATTTGATGAACGATTTTTAGATGATTTTATGCATAGGGCTGAAGAAATGATACGTATGATGTCGCAAGCTTCTCCTGGCAAACCTAGTAAACCTATTGTTCATGGATACAAATTGTTTTTTGATTCTGATGGAAAACCTCATCTTGAAGATTTTGGCAATAAACAAATCCGATCAGATGAAGGAGAATCAAGTATTTCTGAGGAACGGGAACCATTGACAGATGTCATTGAGGGCAAAGAAGATGTTTCGGTTACCGTTGAAATTCCAGGTGTTGAAAAAGACGATATCGATTTAAATGTCACGGAGAATCAATTAGAAATAACCGTAGACACCCATCAAAGAAAATACCATAAGATTGTCAATCTCCCAACCGAAGTAAAACCGACAACTACAAATGCAACCTATAAGAATGGTGTACTTGACGTCATTATATTAAGAAAAGAACGAAAAAAAGATGGTGAAAAAGGGTACAGAGTCAATATCAAATGACCCTTTTTTCTTTCTAGATTTTTCAGAACGCATTAACAACAGTGATGCCAGTGTCTTTTAGGTACGTGTTTATCACTTGATGCATGATAGAAGACCATTCTTTGTCTGTTAGTTTTTCAATCGAAAGGAAATCTCTCAGTTCTGGAACATCATTCATAACAGATATAAGATGCTGTTGAAGTCCTGGCTTCACATGCAATGTATCAATCATAACTTCATCCACCTGAGTGTCAATAAACTTATCTAAAATCTTGGGCAATTCATCAGCAGTTATCATTGGATAAATCGGACCAAAAAAGACACTTGTCTTTACGGTTGTTTGTCCAAATGTTTTCAGAACGCGCAATCTTTCATCTATTGAGGAACTTCCTGGTTCAAAAATTTTTCTATAGGCATCGTTACATGTGCCAATACTCATCATCACCTCTGCTTGTGAAAACTGATTGATAATATCAATATCCTGAAGAATGAGAGATGATTTTGTTTGAATGCAAATAGGGAAATCTTTTTTCAAGAGTTGTTGCAAACAATATCGTGTCAGTCGAAATGTTTCTTCTATAGGCTGATATGGATCAGTAACAGTCGAAATACTGACAACCCCTGGTTTTTTCATCTGAAGTTCCTTTGCCAGGACCAACGGCATATTACGTTTTACCTGCACAAATGTTTTCCACTCTATTCGTGGGATCCGAAGAACGCTAGGCACATAACAATAGGCGCATTGATGTTGGCACCCACGATATGGATTTAGTGAATAGTCTATACCTGGTAATTTCGAAGGTGAAAGAGCTGATTTGCAGTCAATTTCCTCGATTTTCATTACAGGTCACATGATAAAATCTTCAAGTTTTCTTTGATAGAGTCTATTCTTGAGAAGGGCGCTATTTTTTATCCATCGAGACATGGGGATACTTAAAAAAGTACTGATATGTAATAACGATTCTTGGAGAGTTGAAAAGGTCAAATACTCTTGCTGAAGGGTTCTTCGAACACTTTCTCTAACATTCCAAACACCAATTGGCATAATGTAACCCGGATGCGCCTCCCTGAGAATCACAACAGCTGCTTGTCGTTTTTCTTTATGAAGCGCTTCATTTACGGCAAGTCGCGCAGCATAATAGCATCCTCCGATCTCTGCATAGGTTGTTCGACCTTCATAGAATTCGTAGCTGTTAAAAATGGCAATATCATCGCTGTATTGATTCCAAGTTGTGTTTGGATACCATGCCTCTATTAGCTCATATTGCCATTCATTGGGCATCATCAAAATAACCCATTTATTATCAAATTGAGTATAACTATAGAGTCGAAAATCATTAATCCATGGAAAATCTCTTGTTTTTTCTAAGAGACGTTTTCCAATATTTGAATCAATAGCAGTAATACTCCACCGAGTGGGCACAAACCGTCGATGTTTTTCAATTCCAAATGCGCCAACACTGAACGCTTTTTGAATTTTTGATACGGTAACCCCGTCTTTATATAATTGAAATATTGCCTCATTTGATCTCAAGTCAGTATCATAAAAGGCTTTTTCGATATGAAAATCATATTTCGGATTCGAAATGTCGAATTTCTTCAACTGTGCTGAGGGACCATGGGGTTGAATTTCATCATAAAATGCAATTCTACCTTTTGGTTTTTTTTGGAATAAAGCCTCTGCGAAAACACTATTTTTTGATAGCGCAAGTTCTCTAGTACATGTGATTATTTTATTAGGATTTTCAACATCATGCACATCTATCGTGTATTTCCCCCGGACAAGCAAGGATCGAAAATTTACAATATCCTCAATACTTTTTTCAAGCCATTGTTCTGGCATATCAAGAAATGAGGTATCACCCATCATTGGAGGAATCATCGGTCCAATTGATACTTTTGGATAACCAATCCTACCAATAAAGACACTAGGCGGTGATGAGCCATCAAGTTTTAATGAGTCGATGAGTGGTTTAACTTTGTCACGTGCATGATACTTTACAAGGATAGGGCAACAAGTTTTTCCACAGAGAAGTTTCGTGCCCCTGCAGAGTAAGCATTTATTAGTTGATGGGGTAGTTTGACGTGATAATGAAAGTGTAGATAGTTTGGGGAATTGGAGAGAACTCACGATTTTTATCATTCATTAATGTTTTAAATAGATTGCGAGGGGGTCGGTAAATTTATTCAAACAATGAACTTGGGCGAGTAAATAAGGAATAACACTTATGTATGACCTTATCATTTCCATTTCGTATTATGACAACTAAAAAGAGAACAGAAAGAAAACGTGCAAATGAGACGAAAAACAAGAAACCTACTAAGAGTCGAAAACCACTCATCATTGTTGCACTCCTTATTGGAATCATTGTGGTTGCAGCAGGTATCATATTTATTTTAAATGAACCTTTTAATAACGGAACAAATGGTCAAGATTCTAACAATGAAACAGATAATCAAGATTCAGGATCAAACACTGAAAATCCAGTTGCCATAATAAAAACATCAAAAGGAATTGTTAAAATCGAACTTTTTGAGAATAAAACTCCAATAACCGTTGAAAATTTTGTGAAACTATCCAATGATGGCTTTTATGATGGCATGATTTTCCATAGAATCATGGATAACTTCATGATTCAGGCAGGAAATACTTACCCTAATGGAACATCAAAAATTAGCCCCTACGGCAATATTGTCTTCGAATCAGATTCAGAGTTAACACATGAAGATGGAGCAATCTCCATGGCTAGCACCGGTGCTAAAGTTGGTGGAAGCGCCCAATTTTTTATTTGCGATGGCGCTCAACCTGGTCTTGATGGAAATTATGCTGTTTTTGGGAAAACTATTGAAGGAATAGACGTTGTGAGAGATATAGCTGATGAACCTCACGACAATAGTTATGGTTCGGTAGGCGGAGGAAAACCTCTTGAAGACATTCTCATATATAGCATAACAATTGAAGAATTTTAAGTATTGGTGAAGGTAAGTATATGACAAATAAAATCGCAAAATTTGATACAAGTCTTGGAAGTTTTAAAATTGAACTCTTTCAAGATAAAGCACCATTAACCGTTGGAAATTTCATGAAGCTTGTCAACAAAGGATTCTATAATGGTTTGATTTTTCATCGTGTGATACCGGGTTTCATGATTCAAGGAGGCTGCCCCCATGGAACAGGAGGAGGTGGGCCAGGGTATAAGATTGCTGATGAATTTCATCCATCATTGAAACATGATCAAAAAGGAATTCTTTCTATGGCAAATGCTGGACCTAACACCGGAGGATCTCAGTTTTTTATAACAGTTGCTCCAACACCGTGGTTAGATAACCATCATTCGGTGTTTGGAAAGGTCATTGATGGATACCCTGTTGTCGAATCGATTTCTAAATTGCCAAAAGACCGTAATGATAAACCGCTAACAAAGGTTGTTATCAATTCAATACATATCGAATAAAAAACTATGGATTGAGGATAGTCATGAGCATTCTTTCTGATGTCGATATACAAAAATCCATCATAGATGGCAACTTATCCATTGAACCGTTTGTTGAAAAAAATTTAACACCGAATGGGTATGATCTTTCAATTGAAGAGATTTATATTAAAAAAAATAATCAGCATATCAATAGCGGATGCGCACTAGTCCCTCCTTTATCCTGGTTTGCGATTTGTACAAAAGAATTTGTGAAAATGGGACCAAATGTTACATCGCAACTATGGATTCGTTCAAGTTATGCTCGAAAAGGCATTATGGCCAGTTTTGGAAAAGTCGATGCAGGATTTCATGGAAATTTAACGATAAGTTGTTTTAATGCAAATGACGATGAGATTGAGATCCCCATTGGTGATCGATTCTGCCAGATTGTTTTTGAACGTTTAGAAACACCTCCGTCGGAATTGTATGAAAAAAAATCTGGCAATTACCAGAATCAACGGGGCATTAAACTTCAGTCAATTAAAAAAGAGCACCTATAGAATTTTACGAGCAAACGTAAGATATCCTGTGTGACCTAGCATTGAAAAACTTGGGCGGGTCCCTTGTTTTTTTACAACAAGTTCTCGTTCTAATGTTTCAATAGTTCTTAGTCCGATAAAAGGGTGTTCTTGTAGCTCAAAAACGGTTTGTTCTACCTGTGAAATTAACGGGGAATATGCGCAAAAATAACCACCAACAGTTAGTGCTTTATGCGCATTTACCACTGCCTCCCAAGGGTTAGGGATGTCAAGAATCACGGCGTCAAGATTTTTCTCATCAATTCCCACCGTAACGTCCTTTTGTTTTGTCATGACAAATGTATCTAAGCATGTTTTCTTCAAATTCTTCAATGAATGTTCGATGAAATCTTCTCTAAGATCATACGATATAACATGACCATTTGGTGCAACAAAGGTTGCAAGAACCGTTGTTAACGCCCCAGACCCTATTCCAGCTTCAAGTACCGTTTTTCCAGGTGTTATCGAACAATTCAGTATAATATGCGCAGCATCTTTAGGAAGGATAATTTGTGCTTTTCGGTGTAAACTTTTTAGGGAATCCGGAAGGCAAACAGGTAAGATATGAAATTCTTTACTTCCGATTACAATATTCGCCCCGTACTTTATGCCAAGGAGTGTTTGAGGAGAAAAAACCCCAATACCTTTGAAATGATCTGTTTGAGCATTTGTGTTAAGAATGTATGTGTTTTCACTTTGATCAATAAGACTAACGATATCACCTTGTTTTACCATTCTATTCATATTTAACTCTCCTTTGAGAAATCAACAATTGATCCAAATGTTAATGATTCAAGGTCAAGCTGATCACACCATTGTTCTTTGCAGAAACAATCAAGATCTGATAAAACTGTTTTATCCTGTGTCAGAGAGAACTTTGCGATAGCATCGAGGACTTGGGCATCGCAATTTGGACAGTTATGTGCCCCTCGATTGCTTCCCCCACCTGCGATTTCGCATTGCAGACGAATATCCGGTGCAATGTCTAAACTCTCTTGTAGAATGCTAAGCACACTCCACAACCACGGTGGACGGTACTGATCTCTTTTCCACAGGTATTCGGTCAAGGTGTTTCGTTGGATGTTGCAAGGGTTAAATGAAATGGCATCGGTAATAGACTTAATGGATGCAACCGTTTTTATAGCATCATTGATTGAGTCTTGTTCTGTAAGAAACAACGGTTTGATGAGCACATAGGTTTTGAGTAGCATGTTATGTTTTTTGATAATATGAGCTGCGTCAAGATATTCGTTGAAAGTAAACCCTTTATTAATAGCGTATGTCCGAATTGTGTCATCTGCGGTTTCTAGCCCAATACTGATTTCTACATCTGTTTTTGATATTTGTTGAGAGAGCAAATGTAATCGTTTTTCTGTTATATAGGTTGGTCGTGATTCAAAGGTGATCTTTTGTACTTTATCAGATAGGTCATTGAGAATATGATTCTGGACTAAAAGAGGGATCTCGCCTTCATCAAGAAAACTTCCAGAAGTGAAGATTTTTACAACTGATTCATTATTATACGATTGCATAGCAGTGGTATATTGCTTTATGAGATCTTCTTGGGTAATATTTGTCCATAGGCTATCATTGAAATAGCCGCACATGCTGCAACCAGAATGTTGGGCCCAGGAGCAACCTTTTGTTCGTAAAATGATGGTAAATGCGTTGATGATAGTGTTTTTGTATCTATCTTGTTCTGACCAAACACGTACAGGTTTTGTTGGATCTTTGATTTTGGGAGTAAAACCGACTTTGAGTTCATGACAGAATTCTGCAAGGGGGTTCATGATCATGGCTGTTGAGGTTTTTTCGTGTATTTTATGATGAATATAACACCGATGAGAGATAGAACGAAGAGTACCATTTCAAAACCAGGAACATAGACAATGCGAGGTTGAGGAAGAGCTACCAATGGGGGTGTTTCAGTTCCAATCTCAGCGTCATTACTTACATTAAAAAAGTATGTTTCTGTATCAATTATCGTGTTATTGAATCCCACCGGTACATTTTCAAAGTAGTGATAGACTTTTGCATAGACATGTACTACGGCAGGCGAATTTTTTGTCCATCCTATCATGCGTGGTGTCGAAGTGTAATAGAGATCAGTAGCATCTTTCGTTACATTAACGTTGTTTGTATTGTCCACAACATAATATACCCAGTCGACTTGTGGTTTTATGTCAATCTTTATATCAGTTGTATAACGAATAGATGGCCCTGGTTCAATATTTGTCCCTGTTGGTTCAGGTATTTTAATGACATCCCCATATGCAAAAGTTCCATTACTAGTTTTTATGTGTCCGCTTGTATCTTTTGTGGTTATCTCATATGAGAATATACCAAAGAGATCATCAGTGTTGTTAAATTCAAAAAGAAAGATGTCGTCATTTACGGGATAGGAACCTTGTTCTTTTATGGTATCATTATATTTAAGAATAAAATCAACCGTATTGTCAGCGATACCTGAATTATCGGTCACGTGTGCAACGATTTTGACAGTACCTCCCATTTCTTGCATATCTGGAAGATTTACAACATCAATCATTGGCGGTTCATCATCATAAAATGGGGGATTGACAAGGGTTATCAAGATAAATATCCAGGTAAAAAGATATATCGCATAAGAAAAAAACAATCCTTTTTTCCCTAGCTGATCTAGATTAATATCAATTTTTCTGAAGATATAATTTAGCCAAGCTGTCGAGAATATACCAAAAAGAAGGACCAATGTCCATCGAAAGGGGCTTCCTGAGAGAAGTACCCAAAATCCAAAGGAAATAACAGCAATAAGGACTCCAAAACCAAAGGAAAGGAATGTTGTTTTAATTTTTTCTTTTTCTTTTCTGATAAATGATTCCTCATCAAATTTTGGAATTTTAAAATCAAGAGTTTTTTCTTCCTCATCATGTTCTATTCGTCGCTTGGCCATTGTGGCTGGATAGAGTTCTTACTTAAAGGTTTTTCTCATCGATTATTTATATAGAATTCTTTTTAGTTTTTTTAATAAATTTCATGATTTTCTACTTGTGTTTGACGATGATTCACTGTATTTGATCGAGGGAATCATTTAATTCATTGACAGGATTCTAACAAAAGATAGTTCTTTACTGTTTTTTCTTCATGATATTCTCAGCAACTGTGACACAGGCCAAGTAATCATCCAAGGTATGAAGGAAGGATGAAAGTACATCGCTTTCAATACAAGCTATAAGATTGCTGTCTTTAATAGTCGATGTAACAAACAATCCATCATCAATAGCAAGTGCCTGTTGGATATCTCGTGCTTGTTTTTCTGATTCATATTCAAAAAATATTTCGCAATGTATGTTCATTGTTATTCCTCCTTTCGTTGTAACTGAGTCGAAATAATTGCATCGATTTCTTTAATAAAATCCGTCTCAACTGAAGAAGAAACCGTTGCACCAGCTGCAATGCTATGACCGCCACCATGTCCCTGAAAGACGTTTGCAGCCTGTCGTAAGGCAAATCCTAGATCAAGACCTTTGTCAACAAGGTATTGATTTCCTCTGGCTGAAACATGCAGTTCATCTGGTTTTTTTGCCATAGAGAGTAACGGTTTTTCTTTATCTAGCAAATAGTTTGCAATAATTCCAGCGATAACACCCCCAAGGGAGGAATGGCTTGTAAAGAAATACCTAAATGATGTTGTTTCCTTAACACCATTGGTTTCAATGCTGAGAAGTTCATCAAGGATCTGTTGTTTATAGGTCTTCTCCAATGATTGTGCTGATAGATACGATGATTGATCACCCAAACACATTGCAAGTCCAATAGCCCTATGACCACCTTTACCGCAAGAATCAAGCAGATCGGCGAATGTCTCTAATTCCCCATACGTTTGTGGGCTCACATAGCGTTCTCTAATAACAGTATCCAGGATATTTGATTCACATCCATGCTCCATAAGCCGAAACATTAACATAGAATGAAGCATTGTTTTTTCATTTTGAGATAGTTGCTGATACGTTTTTTGTGAATCAATCTTTTGAGTTCTGAGGAATTCATTTATGGCTTCTTTGTGACCTGAAAGTCCTGGATAAAAGGGGTCGATAGAATAATTCAATGCTAAAGAGATTGGTTCATTTGACAGTTTCAAACCAATAATTGGAGTAACCACATGTTTTTCAACTGCCTCATCAAGAAGTTGTTTGTTGAATCCGCGAAATCCTCCGATATATTGTTTATCACCTGTTGCTCCTGCAAGGGCAAAAGCTGCTAAATCCAAGTTATTAGCATTAAGCATTTTTGCTATTGCAAAGCTTAGAGTTGCTCCGCATGCCTCATAATTTCCATTAATTCCACATAAATTTGCGTTTATCTGCAATATGTTATCTGATGTTTCATTGCTTCCCACTTGATGATGATCGATGATAATAATTGGGACTTTGAGCGATTCAACCATGGGAAGTTGTCCGCTTCCCATATCCGTGAAAATAATAAAATCGTTTTTTTCTTCCTTCAATCGTTCAAGACCTTTTGTAAATGGGTTGCGCATAAGCGTTGCATGAACATCGAAACCTTCTCTCAGAAGAGCATGACACATAATGGCTGCTGCTGAAATACCATCAGCATCATAATGTGAGATAACCCGGAACCGAGTAGATGGTTCATTTGAACGAATTTGCGTTGATGCAATCTCTGCAAGTTTCCAGATATCATCAGCCATAGTGTACAGACAGAATCAGAGAGTGAGAATAAAAAGATGCGCCCGATTTATGCATCGAAAAGTAACCAATCTTCATTCAAATATAAGTTTAGCTTCTTTTGGGCTGTATTTCCAGTTTTCTGGAAGACGATGAGTTCCTTTGTAATATTTTGCAAGACGACGTATTTTTGACTCAGTTAAGTGAAGACTTCGTATGTTAGTATTATCCCTGGCATGGGTTTCAATATGGCCTCTTATTTTTAATGAGGTACTGATTAGGTTTTTGAGATCTTCGGGGATCTCAGATTGCATTTTATTTTCCTCTAGTATCCTTGAGATTCTTTTTCCTGTAGCTAGTTTGATATTTGGAACTGCATATTGATCTCTTAGAATCATCCCTATTTGACTTGTTGAATTTCCTTTTTTTGCTAATTCTAGAATTCGTGATTCGACTTCTCGAGGTTTCAACGCACTCCATACAGGATGTTCTGTTCGAGTGAACATGCGTGTTGATCCCGATTTTCCCTTTCGTCTCGCATGCATTCGTGCCATACTATTTTTACTCCATGATACATTGTAAGGTAAGACCAGAATAAGCTTTTAATATATAAGTTTTAGTTTGTTAATGTTTTTATCTTTTATTATCATTTTTATAGGATTTTTACTACATTTTGTTTAATAAGCCACATGTTGCCATATATAAAATTGAAGGTTGAAAAGGTGTATAACTATGAATTTTATTTATTTTCATAAAATTTTTTCATGTCTTCAAGAGTCATAGGCTTATAATCAAATGCATGACCGGCACTACCAAACTTAATGTAACGTTCCATTATGATTTGTTTCATTGCTTCTCTTGATGGTTCTAAATAGTTCCTTGGATCAAACTGTTCAGGGTGCTCTTTCATGTATTTTCTAATGGTGGCAGTTACTGCAAGTCTGAGATCGGTATCGACATTTACCTTTCGTACACCTGCTTTAATCCCTTCTTGTATAGCCCATAGTGGTACTCCATATGTCTCAGGTATTGCACCACCGTATTTATTTATCTGAGCGATTAATTCTTGGGGTACTGATGATGAACCATGCATTACCATATGTAAATCTGGGCAAAGCTCATGAATTCTTCTAATAATATCCATTGCAAGTAGGTTTTTATCTGGATCTGGTTTTATTTTAAATTTATATGCTCCATGGCTAGTCCCTATTGCAACGGCTAGTGCATCAACCTTTGTTTTTTCAACAAACTCTTTTACGTTGTCAGGATCTGTTAGTTTTTCTCGACCGGAGCCTATCCCGTCTTCAATTCCTCCAAGGCATCCTAATTCACCTTCAACAGTGATTCCTAAAGGATGAGCAATATCTACCACTTCTCTAGTGATCTTTACATTGCTGTCAAAATCTCTTGGTGTCTTTCCATCTTCTTGCAAGGAACCATCCATCATAACAGATGAAAAACCTAGATGAATTGCTGTCTGGCATATATCTACACTAGTTCCATGGTCAAGGTGAAGCGCTATAGGAAGTTTTGGATATTTTTCAATACAGGCATTCATAATGTTTCTTAAAAATAGCATATCAGAATATTTTAGAGCTCCTTTTGATGCTGCCATTATAACTGGAGATTTTACTTCCTCGGCACCTCGCATGATTGCTTGTGCTTGCTCCATATTGTTTACATTAAAATGTGGCACTCCATATCCTTTTTTTGCTGCTTCATCTAATATTTGTCTCATCGGAACAAGTGGCATATTTTTTCACCTCATACCTCATAAAATATTTTTGCTTCATCAAGTCTTTCTGTTGGAACTACCTTTAATTTTCCAACGGCCGCTTCAAGTGGTATTGGAACTACCTGAGTACCATGAAGGGCTGCCATTTTTCCAGATTCACCCTTTTTTATCATATCTGCTGCAAGGATCCCAAGACGTGTTCCTAAATTGATATCAAACGCAGTTGGTGTTCCTGCTCTTTGCAAGTGACCTAGAACCACATGTCTACATTCTTTACCAGTAAGTTCCTCAAGTTTCTTTGCGAGTTGCTCTGAAATTCCTCCCAGAATTTTATGGCCAAATGCATCAACTTTTTGATCTTTCCATTTAATATCTCCGCCGATTGGTTTTGCGCCTTCAGATGTTACAATAATTGTGTACTTCTTTTCCTTTGCATCTCGATTTTTTATTATGTTTACAAGCATGTCCATATCAAATTCTTCTTCTGGAAAAAGTATCGCATGAGCTCCACCTGCAATTCCTGCTTCAAGAGCCACCCAACCTGCATGTCTTCCCATAACTTCAACAATAATTACTCGATGATGTGATTTTGTCGTTGTATGCAGGTTTCTTATTGCTTCTGATGCACGAGTAATTGCTGTATCAAAACCAAAGGTATAATCTGTTTCAGATAGATCATTATCAATTGTTTTTGGTACACCTATTACTTTTATCCCATCTTTGTAAAGTTTAGCTGCAACCCCAAGGGTATCTTCGCCTCCTATTGCTACAAGATATTTACAATTGAGTCGCACAAGATTTCTTTTTACTTGTTCTACACCATTTTCAACTTTATATGGATTGGTTCTTGATGTGCCTAAAATTGTTCCGCCCATCATATGAATATCTTCCACGTCATCGAGGTCGAGGTGTTTTACCTTACCCCCATCAAGTACTCCTGCCCATCCATCACAAAGACCTAGAACATCATAGCCATATCTTTTTGCTTTTGTAGTAAGACCTCTTAGAACAGCATTTATGCCTGGAGCATCCCCTCCTCCTGTAAGTACTGCAATTTTTTCCTTTTTTGAAGTAGGTAATTCCATAAACTTTGATCTCCACTTTTTGCATATGAAAAGCATATTTAAATGATTTGTATGTTTTATTAGTAAAGTATATATTTTTCTCCCTATTAGCCATTATATAAGTGAGGACTATCATGACGCTAAAAATATACAATAGTTTAACAAGGAAAAAAGAAGATTTTAAACCTGTCGAAACAGGTAAAATCAAGATGTATGTTTGTGGTATGACTGTTTATTCTGACACACATATTGGTCATGCTCGTACGTATTTTGCTTTTGATATTATTCGTCGTTATTTTGAGTATAAGGGTTTTAGGGTTACTTATGTCCAAAATATTACCGATGTCGATGATAAAATTATTGCTGCTGCTACTCGAGAGGGAGTAGATCCTTTAGAATATTCTAAAAAGTTTACTACTAAGTGTCTGGATGATCTCGATCATTTGGGTATTCGTCGAGCTGATCTATATCCGAAAGCTTCTGAAACTATTGATGATATGATAAAACTCATTGAAGAGATAATCAAAAAAGGCTATGGGTATGAGTCTGAGGGTGATGTGTATTTTAGTGTTGAAAAATTTGCTGAGTATGGCAAGCTTTCCGGACAAAAACTTGATGATCTTATGAGCGGAGTTCGTATCGATCCAGAGGATAAAAAACATAATCCTTTTGATTTTGCCCTCTGGAAATCCGCAAAACCTGGTGAACCCAGGTGGGAGAGCCCCTGGGGGATGGGTCGCCCTGGTTGGCATATTGAATGTAGTGCTATGAGTAGCAAGTTTTTAGGTCTTCCTTTTGATATTCATGGCGGTGGGATGGATTTGAGATTCCCACATCATGAAAACGAAATAGCGCAAGCAGAAGCAGCCACAGGAAAGCAATTTGCACGGTTTTGGATGCATGCAGGACTGTTAACGATAAACGGCGAAAAAATGTCCAAATCAATCGGAAATATCATTAATATAAAAGATCTTTTAACCCAATGGGACGCAGAAGTCATCCGGTTTTTCTTCGCACAAACACATTATCGCCGGCCACCAGATTACACAGAAATAGGATTAGAAAACGCAAAAAAAGGATTAGAGCGAATTCATCGATTTGCTGATAAGTTGATGTCGTTAGCGAATAATAAAGCATGCATGACAGATGGAAATACATTGCCTTCAGAAGACCATGCAGTTTCTGATATTCTTAAAACGTTTAAAGATTCATTTGAATCTGCAATGGATGATGATTTCAATACACCTATTGCTGTTGCCGCCCTCTTTGATTTCATTTCAGAGACAAATAGGTATCTAGAAGATCATCCATCAATTAGTCCTGCGATTGCACAAAATGTTATTGATACGTTGAAGATCTTAGGACGAATTATCACCTTATTTCAAGATGAAGAAAAAGAGAATGTAAATGAAATAGTCACTGCTGCTCTCAAGGAAACAGTCAAAAAATATAAACCGGACGCATTATTGTGTGATGATATCAGCGTACTCCTTACCATATTGCTATCGGTTCGGGAAGAAGCAAGAAAAAACAGGAAATGGGTTGTTGCTGATGCCATTCGCAGTGAGATATCTTGTCTTGGCTTTGAGATTCAGGATACCTCAGAAGGAGTCAAGTGGCGTAAAAGTTAGCATAGATACATGAAGATGGTTCCCGTTGGAATTGATAGAGTAGAAACATTCGATATCGGAAAACAAGAGAAAAAATTTTCAAAACGGATGAAGGAAATTATTTTCCTTGCTGGTGATGGGATCGTATACTTGGTCGAACTTTTTCTGCGCCTTTTCCTTTGTGTCGTAGACCACGCCCTTTTTGTCCCGCACTTGTTTTTCCTCGTAGTACTCGTCTTTTATGTGGTGGATATCCCATCCAATTGATGTTAGTATCCTTCATGATAGCGGGATGAAAAGGATCGACAAGAATAATTTCATAGAAATGATTTTTTCCATCTTTTCCAACCCAGTATGAGTTTAAAATTTCCATATTTGGGAAATGTTTTGCCGCTCTTTCCTCTGCAATCCGCTGTGTGCTTTTTGCCATGGTTATTCTTGATATACCCATTTTTGATTGCTTTCTTCCACCTTTGATTTTATGTTTTCTAAGACCTCCGTGACGGACGCGCGCACGGACAACAATATAGCCTTGTTTTGCTTTATATCCCAATGATCGTGCACGATCGATACGCAATGGCTTTTCAACTCGGATAAAGTTTTTTTCTTTCCGCCATTCAACCATGCGCAATTGTTGTGGACTCAGATAAGATGTATCTGGTTGTTTCCATTGATCTCTTATGTATTGGTAAACTCCTTTTGTCATAATTTCAACACCAGTTCAGTGTAACAAGTGGAAGGTAAGGAAGGAAAGTTCTTTATTTAAACGTTTTGTCCGTCAAGTCATGTATGCTAACACTTTTAATGCTTTTTTAATTCGTATTGTCTGTGATATAGTCGCCACACTTAAAAATGAGAAGTATATGTAGCACGTTGGGAGTAGAAATCCTTATGGACCATATGCATAATGTAAAAAGGGAAACTCTACCACGCCAACAGATTCGAAAAATTCAAGAAACGCTATTGAAAAAAACTGTAAAAACGGTCTATAGGAACGTGCCATTTTACAAAATGAAATGTAAGGAGCTTGGTGTTCAACCAGAGGACATCAAGAGATGGGAAGATGTGAAAAGACTCCCCTTTACCACAAAAGATGATCTACGAGAGAACATGCCATTTGGAATGCTTGCCACATCCTTGGATACATGTGTAGAACTGCATGCATCTTCTGGTACAACGGGCATTCCCATTACTGCTTGTTACACCCAAAACGATTTGGATGTGTGGGGTGAGGTGATGGCTCGTTGTTTATCTATGTCGGGGTTAACAAAAAAAGATGTGTTTCAGAATCCTATCCCCTATGGCACGTTTACAGGTGCCTTTGGGTTTCATTATGGCGCACAAAAAGTTGGTGCGTTGGTGATTCCTTCGGGAAAAGGTCAATCTGAACGGCAGATTCAACTGATGCAATACTATGGTACAACTTTTATTTCAGGTGTTGCATCGTATGTTCTTCGTCTTGGACAGGTCGCATTGGACATGAATATTGATCCGAAAGAATTGAACGTGAGAAATGGGTTGTTTGGTGCTGAAATGTTTACACCAGGTCTAAAAAAACGGATCGTTGACACATGGGAGATGGACGTTCATGATATTTATGGTTTAACTGAAATGTGTGGGCCAGGTGTGTCCACCGATTGCGATCAACATGATGGATTACATCTCTGGGAGGATCATTTCCTTGTTGAATGTGTTGATCCAAAAACACTTGAGACAGTTGGTGCCGAAGAGGAAGGAGAACTCGTGATTACAACTTTAACGAAAACGGGAATGCCTCTGCTTAGGTATCGAACAAGAGACCTTGCCCATTTGTATGATCAAGGGATATGTGAATGTGGCCGAACACACGTGAAGCATTCGATGATTAAAGGTCGGAGCGATGATATGATTATTCTGAGGGGAACAAATATCTACCCGGGCCAGGTTGAATCAGTGTTGATGAAACATGATATCGTTGGTGGAAATTGGCGTATGATTCTCTCTACTGAGAATAATATAGATATGCTTACGGTAGAATTGGAAAGCAGTCGCCAATTAAGTCAAATTGATACGATGAATCTTGAAGAACAACTGAAAAATGAGATAAGAACAGTCCTTGTGTTTACGCCCCGAGTTGAGGTTCTCCCACCAAATACCATCCCGGACACAGGTTTAAAAGCAAAAAGGGTTATTGATAACAGGCAGAAGGATTGAAACATGAAACAGACTATCGACAGGCTCTTGAGGGTAAAAGGAGCTCTCGCAGAAAATGAGGTCAAGGAGGTATTGCAAAGCTATATGATTCCGACAACGACCTTTGCGGTTGTAAAAACCAAGAACGATATTGAGAAATTGAAAATAAAATATCCTGTTGCATTGAAGATATGTTCTCGTACTATCCTTCATAAAACGGATGTTGGAGGTGTAGTACTTAACATCGATAATAAAACTGCATTGCTTAAAACATTTGAACACTTTGAAAAGAAATTTCCTGGCGAGATATTCCTGGTCGATGAGATGGCTCCAAAGGGAGTTGAGATGATTATTGGATTAGTACAAGACCCAACGTTTGGCCTGACAATTATGTGTGGTGTCGGAGGGATCTATACGGAGTTGTATCAGGATGTTTCGTTTCGTGTCATCCCTATCGATGAATTTGATGCGAAGGAGATGCTTGATGAAGTGAAGGGAAAGAAACTTTTGGAGGGATTTCGAAATATTCAGGCAAATAAAGAGCTATTCATTGAGTTGCTGTTGAAAGTCTCAAACCTTGGGGAGGAGCTCATAGACCATATCGACCAGATGGATATTAATCCGGTATTCGTATACAAAGAGAGTATCTGTGTCGTTGATGCAAAATTAATACTTAAGTAAGATAAAAAGGTGTGTATCATCATGATTGCTAAGAGAATGGAATATAAAGTAAAAGATATGAATCTTGCAGATTTTGGGCGAAAGGAAATTGAAATTGCAGAAAAGGAAATGCCCGGTTTGATGGCTATTAAGGAAAAATATAGACTGAAAAAACCATTGCAAGGTGCTCGCGTGACTGGGAGTCTGCATATGACAGTCCAGACCGCAGTGCTCATTAAGACGCTCGTTGAGCTTGGCGCCAATGTTCGTTGGGCAAGTTGCAATATTTTTTCGACACAGGATCATGCTGCCGCTGCGATTGCACAATCTGGTGTTCCTGTGTTTGCTTGGAAGGGTGAATCAATTCCCGACTATTGGTGGTGTACGAAACAGGCTCTTGATTTCGGCAAGGGAGTGGGACCTCAGTTAATCGTTGATGATGGCGGTGATGCCACGTTGATGATTCATAAGGGTGTTGAAATTGAAAAGAATCCACAACTCTTGGATAACGACTATCATAACGAAAGCGAGGATTTTGTGGAACTAATGAACTGTCTGAAAGGGATATATGAAAAGGATCCTTTGTACTGGTCTCGCATGGTACAAGAGATTAGAGGAGTGTCGGAAGAGACGACGACTGGGGTGCATCGGTTGTATCAAATGAAAACGAAAAATGAATTGCTGTTTCCCGCGTATAATGTGAATGACTCAGTAACAAAATCCAAGTTTGATAATTTGTATGGGTGCCGTGAGAGCCTTGCCGATGGCATCAAGCGGGCAACCGGGGTGATGATTGCAGGGAAAACAGTGGTGGTCTGTGGATTTGGTGAGGTTGGAAAGGGCTGCTGCCAGTCAATGAGAGGGTTTGGTGCGCGGGTGATTGTGACAGAGGTCGACCCTATTTGTGCGCTACAGGCTGTGATGGAAGGGTATGAGGTAAAACGCGTTGAGGACAGTCTTTCTGAAGGGAATATCTATGTGACTGCAACGGGGAATGTGAATGTGATTACTGCTGATCATATGAAACAGATGAAGGACCAGGCAATTGTCTGTAACATTGGCCATTTTGACTCTGAAATCCAGATGAGCAAGCTGAACCAGATGAGAGACGTATCAAAGGTCACGATAAAACCGCAGGTGGATAAGTATATATTCCCTGATGGACATGAGATCTATGTTCTTGCGGAGGGGCGGTTGGTGAACCTTGGATGCGCCGCTGGTCATCCGAGTTTTGTGATGAGTACATCATTTACAAATCAAATGCTTGCACAGATGGAACTGTGGACGAAGAAACATGCAATTGATGTGTACATGTTACCAAAGGACCTGGATGAAGAGGTTGCTCGTTTGCATCTTAGAAAACTTGGGGTGAAGTTGACAAAACTTACAAAGGAGCAGGCAGTATATATCGGTGTAAACGTTGAAGGACCGTATAAATCAAACCATTATCGCTATTGATACTGTAGACTGTTCTCACAAAGCACCATAACGTCTTCACCGTGTACGATAATATTGTAATATTGTTCGTGTATCATTAGACACCCAATATCTCTGGTAGGTGAATGAAGCCATGATTACTGTAATTGGCACAGGACATATCTTTCAGTTGTCTCAGATGTTGTTATCAATTTTTGATGAGAGACAACCAGAGGTTATTGCAGTTGAACTTGACAGAAAGCGCTATCACTCGCTCCTAATGAAACATGCTGATCCGACCTATGAACAGCATGCAAGAAAGAACCAACCATTGTTGTATCGTTACCTTGGACGTTTTCAGCAAGATCTTGCAGATAAATTTGGAGTAACTGCAGGAGAAGAGATGCTTACATCGATTTTGTATGCTCAGAGCCACCAAATCCCTTGTTCGTGTATCGATATGGATGCCCAACATGTATTTTCCCAAATGTTTCGGAAGATGCCTATAAAGGAGAAAATCCGGTTTCTCTTTTCTGGGCTAGGCGGTTTTTTTGTTTCGCAACGTCGTCTTGAGGAGGAGATTAAAAACCTCGAGAAAAACGTTGATTCATATATGGGTGAAATGGCAAAATTATTTCCTACGATAAAGACCGTTCTCATTGATCAGCGTAATGAATTTATGGTACAACATCTTCAAAAACTCCATAATGAAAATCAGCGAATTGTTGCAGTTGTCGGTGATGGACATGTTCCAGGTATACAAATGTTGCTTCAGAACAAACATATTCCGTGTGAAGTTATTCGACTAGCGGACTTGCGAATGCAAAAACAAACAGACGCCAATGGCTCAGAAGCAACATTTCAGGTGACCTACGATACAAACCTCTATAATAATTATTAAAATATCGCAGAACGAAGAGTGATGTCGTATCATATCATTCTTTTTCGATTGAATGGAAACTCTCTTAATTAAAAAAACATTTCATTTATGAAAGGGCTTGTAGCCTAGCATGGATTGGGCGGCAGTCTCCTAAGCTGCAGATCGCGGGTTCAAATCCCGCCAAGCCCGTTAACTTCAATGAAAGAAATGGTTCCGAAATAGATCCTAATGAATAGTGTTGTATTATTACCCTGTTTTTTTGTTTAACTCAACAGTAGAATTCATGAAAAAGAAGAATGTGGGGAGGTTTGAGATGTATAAGGTTTTTAAAGAAATAATTGTTAAGAACTGATACCATGGAGGAATAACAATGGTTTTAGGGGTAAGGAAAAGAGTTAAAAGAAGAACGATACGACAAGAGAAAAGAAAAGAATGAAGAAAAGAACGAAAAGAATGAAGGTCAAACCGTACCAAAAATCCCTGTTACTACAAAGAAAGAATGGTTTAACACAGAGAGTCCGATCAACCCGGACTTTGATTGTACTTAACCTGTTGGATTGTTCACAATCCATAAATTATGATAAAATATTATGGTCAATCATATAATCATAAATCTGCTGATAATGGATGATATCACCAGTACTATAGCATATCCATGTCTGGTGATCATATTGTGATAAATAGATAACCACACCATTCAAACCCTTTACAAATGTACAATAGTAAATCTCAGAATACGCATACGTACTCGTTCCGCTATATTCATCATGATATGCGTAGCCCTCTTTTTCCAAAATATCGGTATAATATGCAATGACCTGTTTTATTGAATCATTTGACACAAATATTTCGTAATGAATATGCTCGATGCCAGGAACTTCTTGCATTTTTTCGGTTAAATTAAGTATCAAAGGAAACTGGTAGGATGTATTATTTGATTCAGTAGTATTGTCAACAGATATCACATTGTCACTATTGTTCCATTCTATCTGCGAACTAGGGGGGATTATTCTCTGGTTGTTAAACAAATACCCTGCCAAATGTAAACCACCAACAATTCCAATTGAAAGAGTGACAACTGTGAATAGAAAAAGGTATATCTTTCTCATAATAGATTCTATTGGAGGATTGCACTTAGTATATAATTAAATTGCGGTATAATTTTTAAATTTGAATAAATAAAGAAAAAATGAACCTTATAATAAGTTAAACTTGCTAGATTTGAATTATGATAAAATAACAAAAATTCGATTGGTATTTCTCCTGTTGGAGAGTATTCAACCCACCAGGAACGTCTATCTCTCTTAGAGCGTTACGAGTAGAATCACTAATCTCAAAAACAAGTATTATAAGAGAAAAAGCATATTGATCTTTAAAGTTGATTGCCCTTGGATAAAAAAGACCCTTGCATTGCGTATTGTGGCCTATATTGTAATGACTGCCACGGATATACAGGAAAGATACCTGATCTTGCACGAGACCTCAGAAAAGAACTCCGAGAGGTCCACTATGATAAATTTGCAGCGACTATTTCTACCTCTTCTTTTGGCAAGGATTTCAAAGAGTATGAAGAGTGCTACAAGGTTTTAGGAGCAATGGTGAAATTCCGCTGTAGAAAAGGATGTAGAGACGGCGGTGGTTCTCCATTTTGTAAAATAAGGAAATGTGCTCAGAAAAAAGGATTTGATGGGTGCTGGGAATGCACTGATTTTGAGACTTGCAAAAAACTAAAATTCCTTGAACCTGTTCATGGCAATGCCCATATCAAAAACCTTAGGACTATAATGAAAAAGGGGAAAAAAGAGTTCCTCGCTGGGCAAACTCTCTGGTATAACTCCCCGTAGGACACACAGACGACCCTATGAAAAAAAAACAACATCCCATACATACATCTGCACAAGCTTTAATTGCGCCCTGCGGGATGAATTGTGCATTGTGCGCATCACATCTTGCTTTACGGTATGATGTGAAAAGCAAAGGAGTGCATATACCGTATTGTCGAGGGTGTCAACTACGAGACAAACAGTGTGCGTTTCTTAAAAAACAATGTTCTCGATTAAAACTAAAACAGGTTCAGTATTGTTATGAATGCCCTGCGTTCCCTTGTAAAAACCTGCGGGGTTTGGATACAAGGTATCGATCATTATTCCATATGAGTATGATTGAGAATTTACAATATATTCAGGATTATGGAATACAACAATTTTTAGAGGAAGAACAAAAACGATGGAAATGCCCGGCCTGTGGCGAAGTACTGTGTTGTCATAATGGCTTGTGTTTTCAGTGTAACGTTGATGGTTTAAAGACAAAGAAACACATGTACCGATGGGAATGAGGAAAAATAAATGATGTATACAAAAAAAACGTGGCAAGAAAAACTTGTTGATAAAAAGGGATTGCCAAAGGTTCTCAAATTAGAGAAGAGGTTTCCGTGTTACAATGCCGTTCATAAGATGGGTGCTGAAATTGGTGATGATATTGTCTTGGTGAATCCATCTGAGATTATTGAAATCATGAAACACGTTCCTATAGGAAAACTGATAACTATTGTTGAAATCTGCAAGTCGATAGCCCAAAAACATCATGTCAAAGGATGCTGTTCTCTGACCACAGGGATTTTTATAACGATTATTGCGAACGCAGTAGAAGAGTCATCTCTCGAAGGAAAACCGTTACGTGTTCCGTATTGGCGGACGGTAAAAGTAGGTGGTGTTCTCAATGAGAAATATCCTGGTGGAGCAGATGCCCAGAAAAAACTTCTTGAACAAGAAGGTTTTACCATAGCGCAAAAAGGAAAGAACTATGTGGTCGAACATGTCGAAACCTATATCATGAAGGTGTCACTATGAATAAGGAAGAATGCTGTCCGAAATTTGATCCCACACCGTGGGATGAAAAGCTATTTGAATGGAACAATAAAAAATTTATCAAAGGAAAGGTTTTCTCACTGTTTAATATGCCAATAACTTTTGGTAACGTGATGAAAGACCTGAATGAAAAAGTTGAAAACGCCCAAGCAACCATTCCGGACTGGGTCTGTTTGTCTGATCATACATCGAAGTGGAATATGGATGTGTATCTCGCAGTTGATAAAGAGATTCCAGGTGCTGACAATACAACTCTGAGCGGAAAGTTCTTAAGTAAAGTATACGAAGGGGCTTTTAAAGATACGGGAACATGGTGCAAAGAGTTCGAACAATTTGCTTTGAGTAAAAAAGTGAACATTTCGAAGTGGTATATGTGGTATACGACCTGCCCGAAATGCGCGAAAAAATATGGCAAGAACTATGTAGTAATCGTTTGCCAGGTCACGTAGGTACCTCGAATGGTGTCTCGTATGTTGCCAAAGATTATCATTCATAATTCTCTTAGTCTTGATGGTTCGCTGTCTGGGTTTGAACCAAATATGGCACTGCATTATCAACTCGCTGGACAGTATCATCCGGATGCCCATATGATTGGGTCCAATACGATTAAGGCAGGCATTGAACTGTATGGAGATGGTGTTCCTATCGAAGAACCATCTGATTTTAAAAGACCAAAGCGAGAGAACCACCTCCCCTTGTGGGTCATCATTGATTCAAAAGGCTCGTTACACGGAGTGTTGCACACGTGCAGACGATTTGACATGTGCCGAGATATTGTTCTGTTGGTCTCTGAAACTACCCCTCGAGAGTATATTGAGTATTTGACTGAGCGGTCTTATAGATATCATGTAGTTGGCAGAAACCATGTTGATTTGGAAAAAGCATGCGGACTCCTTGTGAAACAGTATGAGGTACACACCGTTCTCACAGATACTGGGAGAATTCTGAGCACCCTTCTGCTCAATCTGGGGTTGGTGCATGAAATCAGCCTGTTGATTCATCCTATCATCATAGGAAACAGTGCATATTCTCTATTTTCTGCACTTGACACACCACTTCCTATGACCTTGAAGAAGACCGAAACTTTCAATCATGGATACATATGGCTCGTCTATGACGTTACAGGCTAATGGCCGAAGTGGATTTTCCATAAAGCTGATATAGCAAAAATGCTTGTATATAAGAATCCATTGAAGAGAAGGTTGTCTCATGGTTGAAGTTAAAATTCAGTGCCCAAAATGTAAATATCAATTGAAGATTCAAGGGGAAGCTGAAGAAAAACTCTATATTACCTGCCCCAAGTGCAATACGTATGGTTCGTTTGTTTTTCCAAGTGAAACGCCTCGCCTAAAAAAAGTGGAACGTTTCGCTGAGATAAAAGAAACATCCTATAAAAAATTACGAATTTTTAATGGCGTCATGGGTGTGCTGCATTGTCTCCAAGGTATCTTAATGGTGTACTTGAGTTACAATAAAGGTGATTGGTATACGCTCCCTTTGACATACTCACATCCCGAATTCAATCCCCTCACAGAAAGCATATCACCTGTATCTGAGACGTTGTTTGAGATACCGATTGGACCGGCAGTAGCACTATTTTTGTTTCTTTCTGCCATAGCCCATTTTCTCTTAGCTACTGTCTTATATAAAAGGTATGTGAAAAACCTCAAAAACCATATCAATCCAGCCCGCTGGTATGAATATTCCTTGAGCGCTTCTCTCATGATCTTTCTTATTGCGATGCTTGTCACCATTTATGACATAGGAACCTTGCTTGCGCTATTCACTCTTACAGCCGTGATGAATTTACTGGGCTTAGTGATGGAAATCCATAATCAGATCACTGAAAAAACGAATTGGATTTCATATAAAATAGGGTGCCTTGCAGGATTCATCCCCTGGGTCATTATCTTCATTCCGTTGATTACTGCGGAATCAGTGCCGGATTTTGTCATCGTCATATTCATAACGATAGCCATATGTTTCAATTTGTTTGCAATAAACATGTTTCTTCAATATAAAAAAATTGGTAAATGGAAGGACTATTTGTTCGGTGAAAAAATGTATATTGTCTTAAGTTTGGTTGCTAAAACCGCACTTGCTTGGCAGGTATTTGCTGGAACATTAGCACCAGTATAAATATAAAAACGTGATGTGCTATGAAAAAGAACTCTTTCGTATTGGTCGCAGGAAATAGTATTGCTGTACTCGCAACAATCATCGTCAATGCATTGGCCGTGATCCTCCCCATCAATGGAAAATCAACAAGCGAACTCTCTGATGCGTTACCAAATTTATTTGTCCCAGCGGGGATCACCTTTTCCATTTGGAGCGTTATTTATCTGTTTTTGATCCTGTTTATGGTCTATCAACTTGTTCGTGTCCTGAAGAAAGAACAGGGGGATACAACGTATATCGAAACAATCGGCGGGTGGTTCATGCTTGCAAGTCTGGCAAACATCTGTTGGATATTCCTCTGGCATTACCAATACGTCTCATACTCTCTTGGTGCAATGCTTCTGTTATTCTTCTCCCTCCTTATGATCTACTTGAAACTCAACATCGGGCTATCGACAGTGAATTTCAAAGAAAAACTCATGGTTCACGTCCCCATCAGTCTCTATCTTGGGTGGATCACGGTGGCAACCATTGCTAATGTCACCGCAGTACTTGTGAGTCTGAGGGTAGGAGACTTATTCTTAGGAGAAGTGCCTTGGACCATCTGTGTTATTCTTGTCGCAACAATACTCACTCTGTTCGTGCTAATACAACGCAGTGATATTGCATATGGCCTTGTACTCATATGGGCATTGCTTGGCATAGCCATCAAACGACTCAACACTGACCCACTATACGGAGTGCAAACGACTATTGCAGTCACGGCGCTAGCCGCCTTAGTCGTCATCGCACTAGCTCTAGCAGTTAAAGCAATACCAATGCTCACAAAAAAAGCTGCATAGCTGATGATGTTCACATGCACGGTAGCATAGATTTTTATGGTCTTACGTTCTTCCATCGTGTATGACAAAGGAAACAGTTCAGTGGAAAACCCTTGATCCATTGGCAAAGAAGGTATGGAGGGCAAAAGGTGTCCTTGTTTTTGGCTTCGTCTGGTTGCTTATAGCAGCATCAACACTGCTTGTCTGGTTGCTTGGATCCCTCTCACAGGTAGAAAGAGATCTTACCATAGTAGCGTTCCTCGTGATGACACTTGGTATCATCATTATATTTGTCCTCTACAACATATGGATCTCAATGTATTATAAGAGATACTCATATGCGCTTGGTTCCGATGGCATACTCATTAACCGAGGCATCTGGTGGAAATATAAAAGGACCATCCCATATGCAAGAATTCAACATATCAGCATCGACCAAGGACCTATTGAGCAGATATTCAAACTCTATCGTGTCAATTCCTACACGGCAGGAACAGGTTCCATGGGAGGATCAAGCGCTGGGAATCCTATAACAGGACCAGAGGGGCAGATCCTTGGTGTCACGCAGCCTGACCTCCTCAGAAATGAGATACTGGACCATGTCATGCAATCACGTCTGGGAGATGGAGTCAGCGATATAAAAGGTCACGATACCACTAGGGACATATTAGAGGAAGTACGAGCCATTAGAAGAAGTCTCGAATCGAAAAGATAACCGATAGACGCATCGTTTTGTAAATAACAATCGAACAAATCATGAGCGGCAGGAACTCAAACGTTCATCATGAGGGATTAATTGAGTGAAGAGAAGCTTCTACATGATAAAAGAATCAGGGTGGCACATAAAATATGAGTGATAGAGCTACGTGTCACCTTGAGAAGGACAATACCTTCAGCGGTAGGTTTTCAATCCGGCTGTTTCTGCCAGACCTGCAATACTCGAAATGCGATAAGAAATGCGATTTCGAACACAGCAAAAATCATGAGAGTAAAGGGCAAGCTCCAACCGAACAGGATAGGCCCATTCATCATATTGAACATGACAAATAAAAACGGAAGGGCAACGATGCTACTAATCGCAAGATCAGTTGCCGCAGGAGTAGAGAAAGACGGATCAAGAATGCGTATGAGAACAAGCCCCGTTGCAACAGTCCCTGTTTCCATGCCGTACATGCCTGCAATGCGTTCGCCTTTGTATTCCCTCCAGATATATTTTCCAATATAAAAGATCCAGAGAAAGGTGAGAACTGCACCAAGCACAACCATAAGCATAATGGGAACGATGAATTCCCAGAGAACTGCCATCGATATGGCAAGAATAGAGGTAACAACTAAAAGGTCGACACCCCATCCAGTGATCCTGCTCTGAAGTTGATTATCCAATACATGGCCCGCTCCTGCTTTTTCAATGATGTTTCGGATGATGAAGGCAAACAGCAAGCCCCAGATGAAGAAAAACCCCCAGAACATCTCACCTATCTCAGAGGGTAAAACAGACACACACAACAAAACAAATCCATATGTCAGTAGATAGACAACCCCAATCAAGGACGTATGGACGGTAAGACTATCGATAACCGAGGAATGGGTCGTAAGATTTCCAGCAGATTCCTTTACTGCGTTTTTTGCTACAATACCGGTTTTGAACTCCTGTGACACATCAAGAGATTGTGTTGATACGTATCCTTTGCGAATCATCCAACCTGCGAGTGGAACACCCACAAAAATCGCAACTAGGAACCCAAACATAGCAAAACTCAAGCCAATGGTTGCTGCATGCACAAAGCCTAATCCTTCCCAGGTCTGGCCAATGGATAGCGCTTGACCAGGCCCTTCCTCAAAACCCATTGCCAAAAGAAAACCAAAGGTTGGATGCAACCCATATCCAAAGAAATTTAACAGTAAGACACAGAGACCCCCTATTAGGAATTGTAATGCTGCAACCGATGCTATGAGAATCCCCATATTGACTATTCCTTTGACTGCTTTTCTTTTTTCAGCTTTCGTCCGTGCTGTCATGTGTTGAGCAGTCAAACCCAAGGAGATAAAGGTGATATTGAAAAGATGGTACGCAAAGAGTTTTAATTGATCATCAGGCAGGGTGAACACACCGATTTCTTTCAGAACAAGTCCAAGAACGCTTGCAGTGATACAGGCAGGGATAAAAAATTTTTGAAACACTCGTACCTTTGCTCGAAGCACTAATCCAATAAGGAGAAGAATGCCAATAATCCCAAAAAGAATCATCTGATTAAATGAAAAAAGTTCCGCCATTTCTTATCCCTCTTTACCGTTTGTCATTTGATGTGTGCTAGCAATGTTCATAAGTACAGTGACAAATAAGCATTAGCATTATTAAGATTTGTTAAAAATTGATGACTTTTTTTTCATCATTCTGCTGAAACCAGACACACGCTGAGGTGGGATCTCGCTCAAATTGGACTTGTATGCTGTAACATTGTCACTTTGGCAATCTTGCATGGTAGTCATAAATAGAATGAATGTTAAAGAGTACCATGCTACCATATATCATTAGTATGGTATGGATGATAAGATGGTTGTAAGAAAACAGACAACTCTGTGTAGACGGTTTTCATGGAATACTCTTAAGATGACGTATGTCCGAACGCAGAGAGAGACGTGTCAGTCCGAAGGTGTTCAACATGCTTTTTGAAATCCCGTGCGCAATCATTGTGGCACAACTCTTGAATCGCGTGTGTGTGAAAGTCCATCAACCCAGGTTGATAGGCGAAATCGCTGCAGGTATCCTGCTAGGTCCCTGCTGTCTTGGAGCGCTATCATATGTTGTATCAGACTTTTCCACTAGCTCATTCAATTCTTTGTCACTTGATATGAATGACCCTTCCTTTAAAAACATCTCATTTCTCGGAGCTATCTTTCTTATGTTCATCGTCGGATTGGAAACAGATGTGAGACAAATACATGCCACAAAGAAATCTGGTTTTTTGGCAGGCCTCTTTGCGGTGATTATGCCCTTTTGCATTGGGTATGCAATAGGGGTTCTCTTTTCTATGACATCTATGCAAAGCATCATACTCGGAGCAATTCTTCTCTCAACATCAGCTGTCATAGCTCTGCGTATCTTTACTGACCTTGATATCCTCCCCACACAGCTTGGGTCCACCATGCAGACAGCCGTTATCGTTAACGAAATTCTAGCAATGGGTGTTTTTTTCATCATTTTCGGAAATGGTGATACTCCATCTTCGCTCATACAGATAATCGTCTTATTCATGATCGCGTTTGGAGGTGGGATGCTTCTCTTCAGTGTCTTGTCTCGAACTGCATCGTTCACACACAAGGTCTGTGATCATATTGTATTCAGCGCGCTGGTGAGTTGTTTTATAGTCGCATCCACAACCAATAATATCAGCATCGCTTCCATCATAGGAGCGTTTGTGATTGGCCTACTTCTGAGGAAATTACTTCCAATAGATATTCTCCTTCGCTATACGAAACAAGTTGGGTACGCGTTTTTCATCCCTCTGTTCTTTGTCTCTATTGGTGTCAGTTTCGACTTTTCGTTTTTACTGCACACCAACAACATAGCACCTCTGATACTATTCATTGGTTTCTTTTTACTGGCTGGTCTGAGCGGGAATTTTATTGGTGGATATATTGGATCAAGACTCTCAGGGTTGAACAGCGCTGAATCACGGTGTGTTGGCCTAGGGATGATGCCGATCTGCGGAACGGCTCTTGTGCTATTGACAGTCACTATCGATAAAGGGTATTTTGGGAGCCAGGACAGCGTCCTTGTGAGCCAATTAAAGATTGCGACAATCCTGCTCATCATCGTCAGTTCTCTTCTGACACCACTTTTATTGAAAAGAAGTCTACGTGCAACATCATTAGGTTCAAAACAACATGTAGATCGGTGGTCAGTCTTTAAAAATATTATAAGGATGACGCGAAATCGAAACGTGCTCTCACTATTCCATCACTGAAAGAAATAAGCGACCAAGTGAGGCAAACGCACATATCGCTTTGTGTACTATAACCATTGAATCATGAAAACCAGTGAAGGGAAAAGGCGAAAGATGAACACTAACCATTGCGTTGAAACGTTGAACAGCGAAAAATACCTTGGAACGTTACGATGCATGAGAGGAAGAATAATGACTTAGGATAGCCCATACCTTTTGGAAGAACACCTTCTGCCCTAGAAGATAGGACATTCGAACAGGATAGGTACTTGACCAGTCGCTCTCATGGTCGTCAGTGTCTTTTGCTTTGACTGTTACTTGATAGCGTCCCTTGGACTGCCAGGTTTTTGAAACTGTGATACTTTCTCCCGATGTATACGGCCCAAGCCACCCGCTATCACTGCCGTCATCCCAATTGATACTATAATAGACATCATCCCCTTGCGGATCATGAGTCACTATACTATATTCATAGGGTACATCTGGTTTTCCTTTTTGAGGACCGCTGAGGATTGTCGGTACCTTTGGGCAGTCCATATCAACAGGTTCTGCAAGGCTTGCCAATGTCCCAAGAATGAGTTTGGATACCCGTGACGTATACTCTGGATCCATTGTTTCTATCACATCATCTGGTGAGTGATAATTTGGGTTGAATTTCGATTCGAAATAAAAAATTGCGTCATATCCGACTTTCCAGAATTCGTAATGATCACTTCCCCCAGAAAATCCACTTGGGATGACTGTTATGCCAATATCCCCTTGAAAATACTCACTCACATCGATAGTATACTCCGTAAGCCACGATGACTCTTCATTCTCATAGACTCGAACATGACTGCGACTTTCCTCATCATCGGCATACCCCATCATATCCGCGTTTAGCACACCAATGATGTTCTCATTGTTCTCTATAGCTTCTTGAGCATAATATGCGCTTCCATAGAGCCCTTGTTCTTCACCGGAAAAGCATACAAAACGAATCGTATGATTAAATGCATAATTCTTCATAAGATACGCTGCGGTAAGAACAGCTGTTGTTCCCGCACCATTATCATCAGCACCTGGGCTTCCTGGAACACTATCATAATGACCGCACACAATGAATACATCATCTTGTGTTTGATCAATGCCTGGAAGAGATGCTTCGATAGTTGCACCATACAGGCTATCGCTCACTGACCAATTGTGGTACTGCACTGCTAGCCCCATTGATTGAAATTGTTGATAGAGATACACTGCAGCATCATCACAAGCCTCTGTACCTGTTACCCGAGGACCGAACGCAGTTACCTCTTCAAGATACCCGATGACACGTTCCTTAGTGAGATTCTGAAGCATATACTGAACGATTTCAGATGAATAATCGGTGGGGGCAAAGACCGGAACATACTGAACACGGGTATAAGGAGCGGTACCATCAGGAAGTGATATATTCTTTATATGATCAAGAAACGGAGGGTAAACGTGTTGAGAAGTAACCGTTGAAAATGAAATAGCAAGTAAACCAATGCTAAGAAATAGTATCCCTATTTTTCTATACATATGTGTCCCTATACTATAGCATGTTACAGATTTAAAGAATATAAATGTTGCTTATCATCAATAGCCAAAACTGATGAGATCATGATGATTTTTAATTCCGCAAGAGTGAATACATACCATACCGTCTCATGCTACGACTTAATGAAAACTCTTGAAAAGGGTATGTCATCCATTTTAAAGAGAAAAAGTAGTTCAAGAGATTGAAAAGATAAATTACTTAAACAACCAAAAATTACAGATGAGTGGAAAGGATGAGAAAACTATGAAATGTTTTGTTACTGGAGGAGCTGGATTCATCGGAAGTCATCTTGTTGACAGGCTCATCGAGCAAGGTCATGAGGTCACTGTGTTTGATGATTTAAGTAGCGGGAAAAAGGAGTTTATCAGCCATTATCTAGAGAATGATAACTTTCTGTTTATTCGAGCGGACCTTGCGAATGCAAATCGCGTGAAAAAAGAAATCAAAGATCATGATGTTGTGTTTCATATCGCTGCGAATCCTGATGTAAGGAAAGGAGCGGAAAAACCCGATATAGCAAAAAAGGACATCCTCGCAACGTATAATCTTCTTGATGCTATGCGAGAGCGTTCTATTACTAAAATTGTGTTCTCTTCAAGTAGCGTTATTTATGGCGAAACACCTCCACAAGCATTGCCTGAAACGTATGGTCCACTGCTTCCAATCTCAGTATACGGAGCAGCAAAACTTGCCTCAGAAGGCTTAATCAGTTCGTTCTGCCACACCTTTGATATGCAATGTTGGATGTATCGTTTTGCTAATGTTGTAGGCATGCGCGGGACTCACGGGGTCATCGTCGATTTTATCAATAAACTTCGAACGAACCCACATGAATTGGAGATACTAGGAGATGGAAGACAACGGAAACCCTATTTGTATGTTACCGAATGTGTAGACGGGATGCTCTACGGGTTTCATCATGCAAACGAACAGATTAATGTGTTCAATCTTGGAGTCAATTCAGTAACCGAGGTCACTCGCATCGGCCAACTTGTTGTCGAGGAAATGGGACTCCATGACGTTTGCTTCAAGTATACCGGCGGAAAACGTGGATGGAAGGGAGATGTCCCTCATTTCCAGTTTGACGTCAGTAAGATCGGTGCATTGGGTTGGAAGACAACCTTAACATCGGATGAAGCAATCCGAAAGGCAATTAGAGATCTTCTAAAAAGCGGATGTTAATCAGTTTATCAATGGTATAACATACTATTCTACTATGAACTCTCCTACAATATGCTTCTATACGAAGGTTTAAATGATTTTTGCCAATAGCATTCACAAATGAACATTTCCATTGTTGGCACAGGGTATGTCGGCCTGGTCAGTGGGGTGTGCTTTGCTCACCACGGGCATACTGTTATCTGTGTGGATATTGATGAACAGAAAGTTAAGAATATCAACAAGGGTATCGCCCCAATATTCGAGAAAGATTTAGAAGAGATGCTCCGATCAAATAGGAGTCGCATCCGTGCGACCACGCACTACAAAGATGCCATTGCACATAGTGATATCACCTTTGTGTGTGTTGGCACACCCTCCATGGATACCGGAGACATCGATCTCACCGAAGTTCGTGAGGCAATAATACACATTGCACGGGAACTAACAGATAAACGCTCGTTTCATGCAGTCGTTGTAAAAAGCACTGTTGTCCCAGGAACCACTCGAGATGTCCTCCTGCCACTTATCGAAAAAGAATCAGGGAAAAAAGCCGGAAAAGAGTTTGGGGTTGGGATGAACCCTGAATTTCTCAAGGAAGGAGTAGCCATTGAAGATTTTTTGCATCCCGATCGTGTGGTGAATGGCTATTTTGATGTACAAACAAAAGACATGCTGCATGCATTGTATGCTGATTTTTCGTGCCCTCTCATAGAAACATCGCTCACGGTCGCGGAAATGATCAAGTATGCGAGTAACTGTTTTCTTGCTACGAAAATCAGTTTTATCAATGAAATCGGAAATTTCTGTAAAACGCTAGGGATCGATGTCTACACGGTCGCAGATGGGATGGGGCTAGACACCCGTATTGGACGAGCATTTTTGAATGCAGGCATTGGCTGGGGAGGCAGTTGTTTTCCTAAAGATACGAGCGCGCTACGCACATGGGCACACAAGACGCAGCAGGAATCACATCTCATCGATAGTGTGATTACCGTGAATAACCTTCAACCAATGCAGCTCATCAAGATTTTGAAAAAATACATACCAGATTTAAAGGGAACAACGATTGGTATCCTTGGTCTTGCGTTCAAACAAGATACCGATGACATCCGAGAGAGTCGAACCATTCCCTTGGTAGAAATATTATGTAGCGAAGGTGCCCATGTGAAGGTATATGACCCAAAGGCAATGAAACAGTTCCACACATTGTTTCCAAATATCATGTATTGCGACAGCGCAAACAAGGTGTTAGATGCTGATGCTGTTCTTATCGCAACCGCGTGGGATGAATTTAAAACGTTAGACTATTCAGGTAAATTGGTCCTTGATGGGAGACGGATGCTTGAAGCAAAAAACACCGCAAAAACCTATGAGGGAGTGTGTTGGTAGATGAAAGTCACAAAAGCAATTATTCCTGCAGCTGGACTAGGAACGCGATTAGAACCCATTACTTTCGCTATTCCAAAAGAATTGTTGATGATTGGGAATCGTGCTATTATCGAATACATTATTGAAGCAATGAAACAAGTCGATGTGAAAGATATTACCGTTGTGGTTGGGTGGAGAAAGCATGCAATCCTTGATTATCTTGGGTCTGGGGAGAGGCTTGGTGTAAAACTGAGCTATGTGGTTCAAGATAAAAGAGATGGGCTTGCCAAGGCTGTTGCCTCAGGGGAACATTTGATAAAAGACGAGGCGTTTTTAGTTGTGCTAGGTGATGATTTTTTTTATCCAACAACGTTCTTAAAGGATGTGTTAGAGTTTCATGAAAAAATGCATGCTGAAGCAACCATTGGCGTTGCACATGTTAGGGATCCTACACGACATGGCATTATCAAACCAGGAGAGGACAATAGAATCATAGACATTGTAGAGAAACCTTCGAGGCAAGATGCCTTTAGTACCCTAGGGGTCATCGGCATATACATTTTCCAATCAAGTATTTTTACAGCAATTCATAAACTCCACCCGGGAGTAAAAGGAGAATATCAGCTGACTGATGCTATTAAGATTCTAATCGATGAGGGAAAAACGATCGTCTATAAAGAAATTGAGGGCACCCATATTGATATTGGGACACTTGAGGATTACAGACTCGCGAATGAATATCTCTCAAATCTTTCTCACAGCAAGTGATGGATAATGATTTCGGTTGTCGTCGCTGTTCGCAATGAGAATACCTACATTTCCCGGTGTATAGAATCGCTTTTTCATCAAGAGTATACAGATACGTATGAAGTCATCGTTGTCGATGGCATGAGTACCGATGGAACATATGACTCATTGAAAGCAGTACAAACATCATACCCATTTACTCTTCTGCAAAACAAGAAGTTGAATGCTGCCGCAGGAAGAAACATTGGGATCCGACAGGCAAAACATGACATTATCGCCTTTGTTGACGGTGATGCAATCCCTTCTGCAGAGTGGCTTACCCAGATAGAACGCACCTTGAAAAAACACGATGCGACGGTCGCGGGGGTGGGTGGTCCGGACCTTCTTCCCGAAGATAGTACCAACAAAGAGCAAGCGATTGGCATGGTCATGACTTCACCACTTGCCCGTGGAGGACGTTTCAATCCATCGACGCAGCATACAAATATCGATGAAGAACGATTTGTTGAACATATCCCGACCTGCAACCTTGCGCTTCGAAAATCGGTGATAGAACAGGTTGGATTGTTTGATGAGGAATTTGTCAAGGGGCAGGACCTTGAGTTAAACTACCGGATCATCAAGGCTGGGTATCGGCTCTTCTATTCCCCAACCATCAAGGTGGTCCATTATCGAAAGAACCATGTTAGGGAGTTTGCCCGCCAGATTTTTAAATGGGCTAAAGCAAAAGTTGCCATTATCAAGAAACATGGGATGGACGGGCTGTTAAGTCACGTGTATTTGTGGCCAATCTATCTGGTTGCCTTAGTGTGTGGCGGGCTGTTGTTGTTTTCCCTGTTGGGAGTTCTGCAACTCTTCGGGTGGTTGTTCCTCTGCGTGTGTCTATCCTATTTTGCTTTGATGATGGTGGAGTCCGCCCGTCTCTCTAAACTGCATAAGAATAAGAGGTTGTTTTTGTATGCTTTTCTGTTAATTCCTTTGGTTCATGGAGAATATTTCTTTGGCGTATGGAGTGCTCTATTGAAAAGAAAGATATGGTGAAACAGATTTGACGAGAAAGGACTGACATAAAGAAACCAACAAAAACCTTGTAATAACTCATTGTAGTTGTAGGATTTGTTTGTTCCTTAACGGGCATTGAATACATTTTATATCCAAGGAGAGACGCAATCAAAATGAAAGTCATAATGATTCCTTCAAATCATGCATATATACAAAAATTGGGTGAGGAACTAAAGAAAGAAGGTATTGATGTTTCGTATATGAAGTCGTTTCATTATTCTACCCCATTTAATTTCATAAAAACCGTATTCTTAAGACTTTTTGGATATAATATTATTCATATACATTGGGTTTATGTATTTCCATTTGTATTTTTAATGAAATTGTATGTTAAATTTTCAAAAGTTTTAGGGTATAAAATAGTATGGACCATCCATAACATTCATTCGCATGAATATGATCAAAAAGACATACTCAAATCCAGATGGTTTTACAATAATGTGGATTACAAGTTTATCCATTATAAGTCAAATATCGACATTTTGAAAAAGACGCTAGAGGTGGATGAAAAAAATTTAAAAGTGATTTATCTTCCCTCCTTTGAAGAAGTATACCCTAATGACATCAGCAAAGCGGACGCAAGGAAAAAACTCGGAATACCCTTAGATAAAAAAATCGCACTTTGTTTTGGACAAATACGTACATACAAAGGAGTGGATATATTTCAAGAGGCAGTGGAACTCCTGGATGATGAATACTATGGCCTTATTGTTGGAGAAATAAGAAATAAAGAACTGTTCAAACAGATAAAGATAGCATCAGCTGGAAACTCAAACATTATGATAGTTCCCAGGAGGGTAAGCGATGAGGAAGTCCAGATCTATCTCAATGCGTGTGATGTGGTCGTAGCCCCATACAGAGATATCACGACATCAGGTGTTGCCTCATTAGCCTACGCTTTTTCAAGACCGTTTATTTCAACAAATAAAGGGTGCATTCCTGAAGTTATTGAAGACGAAAAAACTGGATTGATTCTCAACGACAACACACCCGAATCTGTAGCAAATGCAATCAAAAAAATATTTACCATGGATTACCAGAAGATGGGAAACGATGCGTGTGCCTTTTCAAAGCAATTCAACTGGCAAGGACTAAAGGATAATACGATTGAAGTTTATAAAAAGGTATTAGATAAAACTTAGTACCATCAAATAGATGGTCATACAACTTATACTTTCAAAAAATATTTGATATTGTCAAAAACTGTTGATTAAAAAAAAATTTGAGCAATAAGGCGAGAAGTTATCTATTGTTGTATATTTCTTCATATATTTGTAAGGTTTCCTTTGCTGTTCTCTCCCAATTGAATTGTTTAGTATAATTGATAATGGAACTTGCAGGTTTCTTATGCGCAATTGCTTTTTCAATTCCATCAAATAAGGATTCAGAGGAAAATTGATTAAAATAAAAAGCTTGATTTCCATATATTTCTTGTAAGACAGGTATCGGTGAAACAAGTGCATTAGTTCCACAAGCCATTGCTTCAAGTGGAGGTAGACCGAATCCTTCATCTAATGAAGGAAAGATAAACAAATCCGCATGAGTATAATAATCCTTTAAATTTGACTGAGAGATGTAACCTAGGTCAATAACATCAATATTGTGTTTTTTTGCTATGTTCATGCATTTTTTTATATAATTTTCGTTCCATTGATATCTTGGGCCTATTCTGATCAACCGAAAATTATCTGCATTTTTTAGAGCCTCTAGGATTAGATGAATATTTTTTCTTTCACAAAATTCTCCAACAAAGACCAAATTGTATTTGTCATCACTCAATTCACTCGGTTTTGTTTCTGAAGGGTAAAAACAAGAATGATTAACACCGCAACAAATAGGGGCAAATTTTTCTCTATCTATATTTAATATCTTGGATGCCTCATCTGCATTGTACTTACTCAGCGTAATAATCTTATGTAAATTTTGAATTCTTTTTCTGTTTACTTCAAATGCAATTTTCAGCGATGGATGTTGTTTAACTAACTTGAGTGGAATTAAGTCCATCAGTGTCAGTACATGGCTTTTTGGATGAAGCGCAACCGGATCCAAAGAATGAATAATTGATTTATCATTTCTTTTTATTCTTACTGTTAAGTTCGTTTGTAGAAAAATTGATAGGAAACCTCCAACGGACCGATTTAGAATTTTTTTTTCATATTTTTTAATATTTATTGTTTCAATATTGCATAGGGAAGATAAAAAATACGATAGCATGGTAACATATGTACCAATACCTGTTTTATTATAACTTAAATCACCATTTATTAATTTTACCTTTAACATTTTTCAGCATTTTTCCTTAATTTGACTCCCCTTTTTATAAGTAATGTAGAATAATTGACTCCTAAATTCTATTGTTTTATTTAACAAAGAATGTTGATAATAACATTATTAAAAGAAAGTTAATTACAAAAAGTATAAAGAAATTAATCATGATATTAGAGGTATTGATATCTTAATAAAAATTCTTTGTCAAGAAGGGTTCAGTCAAGAGATAATAGGTGGTGGTGGCGAGTACCTTAATGGAATTTATGAGTACATTCCTTACACTGATTATCTTAAAGTTCCTATTTATGAAGCGTATTCAAAATCTAAAGGTATGTTATTATTGGATTTTTGTTTAGATAACATTAGAATTAGAAAATATATTAAGGATAATTTAAAAAATGCTGAAAAATATGATATAATTCATAATAACCTTTTACAACTCCCAAAATTAAAAAAAACAACAGTTGTTACTACCATCCATCATCTAAGTTTTAAACAAAATGTAGATTCAAGAATTAATAATTTGATAAATGATTGTATTTATTATCCGAGCGAGGCTTTTATGATTCATAACTCTGATTATTTGATAACAGATTGCACAATGATGAAAAAAAAAATTCTTCGATATTTTTCTTTTCCGAAAGAAAAAATTTTTACAATTGATCTAGGCATTGATAAAACCATATTTTATCCATTGAATTATAATGAAGAGGATTTTATTTTATTTCCTAATGCACTTCGTTATCCAGATAGAAAGGGAATGTATTTCATATTACCAGTTATAAAAAGATTGTTAAAAAAACACAAAAATATTAAATGTATTATAACTGGCAATATATCTTCTGAAGGAAAAGAAATTTTAAAGATATTGTCTAAAAATTTTATATATTTGGGATTTACCAAAAAAAAAGAGATGGCGAAACTCTATTGCCAAGCAATGTATGTACTTTTTCCTTCACTCTATGAAGGATATGGACTTGTCCCGAAAGAGACAATGGCTTGTGGTGGAGTTGCCCTCTCAACAGATGTTGGGGCAGTTTCAGGCTATTTGAAAAATGGCATAAATGGATTTATTTTAGAGCTAAAGGAAGAAAAATGGTTTCAAACAATGGACAATTTAATTGAAAATAGTTCTTTAAGAGAAATTATACGAAAAAATAACCGAGAAGAAAAGATAAATTCTTGGAAAGAGTGTTCACAAGAACATTTTGAGTTTTTCAATAAAATTCTTGAAGAAAGGAATAAAATATAAAAGGTTTAACCTTATTATAAAACTGATTATATGAAAACGGCACTAATTACTGGGATTACAGGTCAAGATGGAAGTTATCTTTCAGAATTTTTATTAGAAAAAGGGTATAAAGTATATGGAATAGATCGAAGAAAGGCAATTGCAGGATTAGATAATTTACAGAAGATTATACATAATAAAAAAAATTTTATGATATTGGATGGAGATTTGTTAGAAGAAAGTCGATTAAATGAGATTATCAGAGAAATTCAACCTGATGAAATTTTTAATCTTGCAGCACAAAGTTTTGTACCTGGTTCTTGGACAAACCCTATCTTTACGTGTAATGTCAATGCATTGGGGGTCTTGAGAGTATTAGAAGCAATACGTATCTATTCTCCAAAAAGCAAATTCTATCAAGCATCAAGTAGCGAAATTTTTGGGAAAATAGCGGAAATACCGCAAGTCGAATGCACCTATCATTATCCTAGATCCCCCTATGGATGTTCAAAATCTTTTGGATTCAATATAACAAGAAATTATAGAGAAAGCCATGGAATATTTGCCTGCAATGGTATTCTTTTTAACCATGAATCCGAGAGACGCGGTATGCAGTTTGTCACTAGAAAAATTACCAGAACCGTAGCAGAAATTGAATTGGGGTTATCTAAAACCCTTACCGTTGGTAATCTTGATGCAAAAAGAGATTGGGGATATGCACCTGATTATGTTGAAGCCATGTGGTTGATGCTTCAACATAAGACTCCAGATGATTATATAATAGCATCAGGTGAGGAACATTCAGTAAGAGAATTTACGGAGTATGCTTTGAAAAATATAGATATCGACATTACATGGAAGGGCAAAGGACTAAACGAAAAAGGTTTCAACAAGAAAACTGGCGATTTACTGGTTGAAGTATCGAAAAAATATTTTAGACCAGCTGAAGTGGACATTTTAAAGGGTGATGCATCGAAAGCCAGGGATATTTTGGGATGGAAACCAAAAGTATCCTTTGAGGAAATGATAACAAGAATGGTCAATTTTGATATTGCTGAATTGAAAAAATCTCACACCAAGTAAACATTTATTTTTTCCTTACTTCAGACCATATGTAGGATGCCATTTTCTTTATATTTAGCGTATCGAGAAATAAATCGTAATCCTCCCGTTTGAACTCTTTTATTATGAATAGGGCGCCAAAATAGAAAAGCAATCCCAAGAGGGAAATTCCTAGCAATTGATACCATCGATCAATGGATAAAATAATGGTACTATAATACATAATGAGTCCCATCAATACAGCAGCGACGATATGCAGTACTATTCTATAATTACCCGTGATATGAGCCACTCGAAATGCGTACGTCCTAGTCATTACCAGACCAACAATATAGGCAACCACGGTAGCAATGGCTGAACCAGTAGCACCTAAACCCGCTAATGATATACCAAGACTCTGTATGTCTTTTGGAACTAAAATGAGATTTAACACAACGTTAACAACCATCATGATTAAGATTCTATTCCTTACTATATGCGGCATATTCATACCTTGTAACTGACACTGGTAGGGTTGTGATAACACCTCAAGCAGAACAAAAAAGGGTAGAATCTGTAGTACCGGTAAAGCGGGTAAATACTTATCGCTAAGTATGATGTGAATTATTGGTTCTGCTAATGCAACCATTAAGATAATGAGTGGAAAGACAATCATATTTAGATACCTTTCTGATGATAGCGTCAACTTTCTAATCTCTTCCATGTTATTTTTTACATGAAATGAAGATATAGTCGGTAACAAGAGAGTGGCAACTGCTGTAGAAAAATTAAGCAAAAAACGCGATAAATTAAACACGGCAAAATATTCTCCAACCTGCTGAGCACCCCAGAATAATTGAATAATAACTTTATCGATATTAGTAATTATAATAGACGCTGCTGATGCAATTGCCATAGGAAAAGCAAACTTGGAGTAATTTTTCAGATAATCAACGGAAAAGTTCTCAACAGGATATGTCCTGAAAAAATAATAAGCAAGGGTGAATTGTAAGATTTCACCTAAAAGGTACGTATAGGCTAATGCTAAGACACCAAAACCAAAATATGCTACAAATACTGTAAAAACAACTCTTACAAGTGTAAACATAAAATAGGGAATTTGGGCTTTGGCGATTTCTTTTTTAGCAGCAAATGTGGTTGTAAACATCTGAGATAGACTATATAAAACAAAATATGCAAGTAACAGGTAGACTGCCTGCTCATGCAAGGGTGATTCAAATCCTTGCCCAAGAACGAACCGCCATACTACAATTGACAGAAAAGTAGTAGTTACTAAGATACCTGTCAAAATTATTTTGATTGCTGCAAATGCACCTATGCATTTACCAAGATTTTTGCCTTCGGAGATCCGTTTAACATGTGCAGTTCCAAATCCAAAATCGCTAAAAATTGTAAATAGAGAGACAAAACCATACGCAAAGCCAACAATCCCATATTCCCAAGGCTCCATATATAATGCAATGAACTTCAGTCCAATGAAACCAATAAGACCATTAAGAAACTGAATGGAGATGATAAGAGCCGATTTACGGGCAATCATAATTTTACCACTTACAAAATCGTAATAAATGTTTCAATATAAGTATGTAACACAATAAAACCTAATAAGTGCGGTCATAAACAGAGCACGTTATATTCAAAAATATCTTACATAGAATTTTGTTCTAAACTTCAACCTGGTGTGTTGACAAATAGTTTATATTAGAATATAATACTTTTACCATGTTATCTGAATGTCAGCAGTTTTTTATGAATTTTGAACGTATGTATATCATAAATCGAAATTAACTAGCTGATTCATAGTTGCTTCTTCATATCGATATAAATAAAGAAGATGAATATAGGTCTTTTTGGAAATTTATGTTTTTATTAGATACATTTAATTAATGGATTTTTATTGGAATTTAAGAGAGATCATAAACTTAGATTATGGAGTAAAAAATGAAATTATTTCATATTTTTAAAAGTGTTGCAGATTCTAAGAATATACCATCAGTACCATTTTACATACCTTATTATCTTAATAAGAAAAATAAATATGAGCAATTGATTGTGGCTGTTCAAGATAATACCAAACCATTTATAAAAGACAATAAAGTACCAATCGAACACATACCTATTAAGAAAGAAGGAAATTACTTTCCTAGTAAAAAATTATTGAAAAAAATTTTTTATTGTAAACCTGATGTTGTTATTTTTTATAGCCATTTTGGATGGCCTATACTATTATTTCTATTACCTTTTTGTAAATTATTGAACATAAAAACTATTGGCGTGCCCGATGTTGGCGAATGGATGCTTCCAAGTCTACACAAATCCCCTCTCAAATCTTTTATTGATTTTCTTAGATGGCCAATGCTGCGTTTACAAATCACAATGCTAGATAAAATTGTTTATCAGAGTGAATATCAAAAGTTTGTTTTAAATAAAATTAAAAAAATTAAGGAAAAAAAAGGAGCTACAATCCCTTTTTGTATACCGTCCATGACTATTAAATCCTCTCCGAAACAAAATTATATCTTTTGTATCAACCGTGACTGGTCACAAGATAAATATTTGGATAAAATCATACTCAATACTGAAAAGATCTTAAAAGAAACTAACTTTAAACTAATAGTAGCTGGAAGAATTAGTGATAATATATATAAAGAGCGGATTTCTCGATTAATTAAAAATTTAGAATTGGAACAATATGTGGAACTCATGGGATTTGTGTCAGAAGAAACAAAGATTTCTCTATTTGAGAATGCATATATATTTTATTTGCCTTCAACCGTGGAAAGTTTTGGTGTTCCCTATATCGAAGCAATGGCAGTGGGAACTCCTATTGTTGCGACGAAAAACTCAGCGGTGCAATATATTGTCAAAGATGGGGGTACTGGTTTATTAAGGAATGATGATGAAGAGCAGATACAAGCATTATTGGAATTGATAAATAACAAAAATCTTTATGAAACGATGCAAAACAATTGTCTTAAAGAAGCTGAACAATATACTTGGGAACAAATGGTTAAAAAATGGGATATCTTGCTAAAGGATATTTGAAGGAAGAAGTATATGCTTTAGTGAGATAAGGGCTGTGCCCGTTGATCCCCTTTTCCGCCTTCGATTTCCTCGGCATGCCCTCCGGTCATGTCGCATCTCAGATCGGTGGATAAGCATCGTTTATATTTTTCGCTTCCATTCGTGGTTTGATGGCGCTCATCGGCTGCGCCACGTTGATTTATCTATTATTCTTTTTATATTATCCGTTTTTCAATTTTATATAATTCATTTCAAGCCTTTGCCCAAGCCTTTGCCAAGCCTTGCCCTAAGCCTTTGGCACAAGCCTCTGCACGCCCTGGAAATCTCTATACGATATAAGGCTTAGTAGAAAGACGTTGGCTACGGCATGTCAACGTCGAGGTCCACGGCGTAGCAATACAGCACAGCACGCTCTTGAAAATATGTAAACAATTGAAGCCGAGAGTTGTTCTCTAGCAGGTCGCAGAAATAACAGCATAGAATGTATTGTGTGTTAGATGCTATGAAAACGGATAGTTGCAATAGACGTTGAGACAATAGAGAGACGTTATGTTTTAGCGGCATGACGCTGCCGGTACAGTTTTTTGTCAATGGTGCGAATCATAGCGTTTACATCCGCATCTGACACGCAAAGGAACGAAGAGATTTTTGGAATTTCTTGCTCAGGGTTTGCGAGGATGATGTTATAATTGACAAAGAGCACGTCACAGTCGTCTCTGTGAGTGATCAGGTGTTTGATCATGGTGTTCAGTCTCTGAAAGATTCCTTTTGTTTCCTGCCTGTTTTCATCGGTGATGTGTGCCATTGTTTCCATAGAACGGAGAATTTCATCGATGTTTCGCTCTGAATAGATAATTTTGTATCGCCCTGGCGGTAAATATTTGAGCCCATAACAGGTGATTTTGATGAACGTTCCTTTGAACTGCTCAAACGGAAACGTTCCCTCCATGAGATGATTGATGATTTTCCCCCCGGCAAGTTCATAGTACCCTTTCGGGTTCGCCTCATCGCGTGGTCGTGAGTCGTCAAAGCTGGTCGGTATGCCCCCGTTATACAGGATTTGCATGAGCATCGATGTCCCTGACCGCTCAAGTCCGGAGACAATGTAGTTTGTGTGCATGTCTAACTTCATACCGCTGCTCAACCTTTTATGATGCCATGTCTTTTGAGTTCTTGAATCACGATGTCTGCGCTTTCCTCAATCCCTAGGACGTTTGTGTCTAGACAGATCTCTGGGTGTTCAGGTTCCTCATAGGGAGCGTTGATTCCTGTAAAATCCTTGATGAGCCCCTCTCGTGCCTTTTTATAGAGTCCTTTGGGGTCCCGTTTCTCGCACGTCTCAATCGACGCGTCACAGAACACTTCAAAGAATCGCCCTTTCTCGAGAAGAGTCCTACAGAAGTCACGTAAATTTCGGTACGGCGAGATAAACGCCGTGATGCCGATGAATCCAGCATCTGCAAAGAGATGTGCGACCTCACTGATCCGTCGGATGTTTTCATCTCTGTCTTCTGGACTGAACCCAAGGTCCTTGTTCAAACCATGGCGGATGTTGTCCCCATCCAGGACATAGGCTAGATTGCCCATCGTATGAAGTTTGAAAGCGACTTCGTTTGCAATGGTGGATTTTCCTGAGCCGGAGAGCCCAGTAAACCAGAGGACACAGCCTTGTTGTTTGAGAAGCTGTTCTCGATCTGCTCTGCTTACTTTATGTTCATGCCACGTGACATGAGTTGCTTTTTGCTCTTTCATCTGTTTAAACCTCCAAATGGATTTTTCTATTCGTTTGTTGTAACATACGTGATGATTTCATCAATAAAGGGTTGTGTTTTATCTTTTGGGACAATGGCACCAAGAACTTCTTTTTTCCCGCCACATCGATACCCGTAATCTTTTCCTTTTTGAATCATCGGTTTCATATCGACATCGATGGTTCTGACATAGAGTTGATTGTGCGTATCAAAATATCCAGTATTGACCACGATAGCGGTCTTATTATGATGCCACGCAAGTTTTCGTGTCACGGTGGAGATGATATTTGATTTTGTATGCAGGGTCTTCCTAATGATGGGATCCGCCTGCTCAACGGGCTCTGACAAGATGACAGAAAGTTCTTTTTCCAGCATGTCAAGATTGTCATGCCATTGTCTATTGGTCAGAATGACAGTACTTGTTGGGTGGCTTAAGAGAAAATAGGGAACCTGTTCAACCGCAGTTTTATCACCGCGTTTATAGTTGGAATCAATAAGATTCGCCATCTGCAAGAGGTCATCAAAACGTAGATGATGGTGGGTACAGAAATCGATGATTTTCTGATAGAAGAGCGGGTTGTTTTCTATTTTTCGTTCATGATCACCGACAATCCCAAGCAGTGCATACAGGTTGATTGGATTGTGGAGATATTCATTGACAATCCAGCTCGCTGAAGGGTATGCATCTGGATTTTTTCCAGCGATAACTGGATTATGATGAAAGATCGCAGTAATTTCTTTTCCCAGGTGATGGTCAAAAATGCACACCTGTGCCTGTTGTGCTAAGGTACGAATGGTCTCTTCAGGCAAATTCATGTCCACTATGATGATGAAGTCGAATCCTGTACAGTCCTGCAGTTCGTCAGGCGTAAGGAAGTAGTTCCCTAGCGTTGGCGTTCGGGTTGAGACAATACGGTCTCCCATATGCTCAAGAAGGAGTGTTGCGCTGCAGATCCCATCGGTGTCCCAATGATGGATGAGCAGCCCTTTGCCACTAAGATGTGTCAATTCATTCATTTCCTTCATGCTCCAAAAGAAAAAAGAAAGATAGGTTTATTCGACAAAGGGATGCTCAAACGCAAGAATGGTTTCCGCAACTTCTTTTCGCATCATGTCTTCTGGTGGTATTTTCCCTTCATTGAGCAGTGTTCTGATCTGTTTGCCACTGAAGTTGATATGGAATTTTTGGTCATGAGGGCATGTTTTCTCATTGACAACTCCTCCACATTTTGTGCAATGGGAGAAGCTTCTGAAGAATACCGGGGTGATACCGAGGTCTGGAAATTCTGTGAAGATGTCTTGGGCATCATACGGGCCATAATAGTTGCCAACCCCTGCATGATCTCGACCGACGATGAAATGCGTGCACCCGTAATTCTTCCTCATGATCGCATGATGGATTGCTTCCCGGGGTCCGGCATATTTCATACTTGTTCGCAAAATGCTCATAACCGATCGTTCTTTGAGGTAGTAATGCTGCATGAGTGTTTCATAGGATTTCAGAATGACATCGTCTCGAAAGTCTCCTACTTTTTTCTTTCCGATGATGGGGTTGATAAAAATCCCATCTACGAAGGTGAGTGCCGTTTTTTGCACGTATTCGTGTCCGAGATGCGGGGGGTTACGTGTCTGGAATGCCACGATTTCCCTCCAGCCTTTTTCCTGAAAGAGGATGCGAGTTTCTCGTGGCGTAAGGTTATATTCATCATATGCTCGTTTATCTTGGCTGATGAGGATAATTGTTCCACCGATAAAATGGTCTTTTAGAGCGTAAAGCATGGCAACACCAGGATGAGCGCTATCGGTTGTTCCGTACACTTCTTGCGCGATGGTTTTTTTGTCATAGGTGTAGATTTCTTTGACATCAAGGAGCGCTTTCATATTAGTCTCATTGTTCGTCAGCATGATGGTGTCACCGTCTTTGATTCTATTGGTATGTTCACAGTCAAATAGAATCGGTATGGTCCAGGGGACATCGTCAGCAAGTCGTTTGTGGTTGACAACGCTATCTAGATCATTATAGGTCAGAAATCCAGTCAGCGGCGAGAAGATCCCTGTTGCTATGTTTATGATGTCTTCAGCAAGGTTTGTGCTCACTTCATGAATGGGAAATTCCTGAAGATCCGTCGGTGGTTTTTTTGCATATCTATTGACAAGATTGTTTCCGTGTGGTTTGGCCATTGATTTGTGTCTCCTTCGTCTTTAATCCAAATATCCGAGTGCTCTGAGGCGATCCTTCACTTTTTCTTCATCTTGTTTAGTGAATGCTTCGTCGTGATCATCGTCACTCGTGTTTGAGATGACTTCTCTTAACACATAGGTGACATAGGAGGAAAGAGAGTTAAATCCTGTTCCCTCTATTCGTTTTTTAATTTTGTCAGCGAGAGGTGTTGGAATAGAGATGGTCGTATATTTTTTTGGGTCTTTTTCTTCATTCATAGTCGTTCACCTAATTACATATAATTACATATAATTATATTTCATTATTATGTATGATAGTATCTTATAATTAAAAAAGATTTCGGTTAACTCTATCGTTCATCGCCGACTTTTTTATTGACAATCGATCAAATGAGCAAATACCTGGTCTGACACATCCTTACATAGAGAAGGAAGGTACTTCAAACAATATCTACGATGACCATCCATCTTTTCGCTTGCCTTTTATATCACCTTGTTCCATGGTTTCGTATTCGTGAGTAAGGTAGGTACACGCTCTGCTTCGAAAAGATGAAGGAATCTTTTAAAAACATCAACAAGATGTAGACATCAAGAATAAAAAGAACAGTCATGGGGAGTCGACAATCATGAAAAAACAGGATATCAATGTTGCCATTCTCCGTATAGAGGGGACAAATTGTGAGCAGGAATCCTTTGATGCATTTCACAGGCTGGGAACTCACCCTGAATTTGTTCACTTGAAACAACTGTTACACATTGATTGTACTACGGATGAAACTCGAGATCTTTCTGATTTTCACTGCGTTATGATTCCCGGTGGTTTTTCAGCGGGTGACTATATTCGCGCAGGAGCGATTTTTGCTGCAATAATCAAAAGTAAACTCAAGAAACCTGTTGAGACATTTATTCAAGACGGGTATCCGATATTAGGTATCTGTAACGGCTTTCAAGTTCTGACTGAACTTGGCCTTCTTCCGGGTCTTGAGAGTATCATGAGTGATATCCCACAAGCTTGTCTTCACATCAATGATTCCGATCGGTATGAGTGCAGACCGACCTTATTAAAACATGAAAATGCTGGGACGTGCGTTTTTACCAGCAAAATACCACGAGGAGATGTTCGATTAATTCCTAGTGCTCATGCTGAAGGGAAACTCATTTTTAATGGAACTAATCAAAAGAAAACAATTCAAACGCTTGAGGACAATGATCAAATTGTCTTCCGATATGTGGACCCAGATGGCACCTATGCAGGATATCCATGGAATCCAAATGGATCGTTTGATAACATCGCTGGAATTTGCAATAGAACGGGGAATGTCTTTGGCATGATGCCTCATCCAGAACGAGTGTTCTACCGATATCAACATCCTGATTGGACAAGCACCGGATTAGGGAACGGTATTGGCGATGGGAGAGCCGTCTTTGAATCTGTCATTTCGTACATTGAAAAAAAATTTTAACCAAACCTCGTTCACTCCCATCGAACTACAAAAATACAGTCATTGAAGAATAGTGGATGGGGAAGCAAATTTGATGGTGAGGAAAGATGGGAAAAATTACGACTCCCCCATCCATATAATAGTATAATATCTCATTTAATATTTATAATTTATTATAAATTACACACCGATATTAAAACGCGTTCATCATGTGGTGTCTATGGTCTTGAGTATCGTTTGTATTGTGTGAAAGGTCTCATCAATAGTTCCGGATGTATCGATGACATGCCAGTGATCCACAAGGAGCAACGCCTTTTTTCGTACCTTGATCAATTCGGTAAAGGTTTCAAAGGTTTCTTGTTCTGCGCGCTGTTTGATGCGTTCCAATAGGATCTCAGGCGGGGCATCCAGAAAAAACATGTATGGCGATGTGGGAACAAAATGCTCAAAAAACGTATACCCAAAGTGCACAATTTTGTTGGGGAGATACGCTGTTCCCATGAGATATCGCACCATAATGAGGGTCCCGTTCTGATGCGGATGATAGTATTTTCGAATGGAACGAAGCACATCAAGCATGTAGTAGACTGACGCTTTCAGTTTATCCTGAAACCCCGTTTTCGTCAATGCCTCTTTTGCCCGTCGACCAAAAAAATTATCGACAGAGGGGTGCGATCGAATGGTGACGGTTTCTCCTTTTTCTTGATAATAGTGTGCAATGAATTGCGCCTGTGTATCTTTGCCCACCGCATCCAGTCCATCCACAATAATCAACCGCATGATGTCTCGTTTCTCCCTCAGGGGCTCATATAGAGAAATGAATACCAATACATCCCTGCTATGACAAAGGGAACAGTGAGGTTATCAAGACCTTTTGGGGTGAATCCTTCAACAATCGCGCCAACTGCTGCAAATATAGTCAGCAGCCCTACTGAAGCAACGCTAAAGGGAAAGGAATAGTGCATCGCCCATTGATAGTACAGTATCGCGACAAGCATCATACACAAGGTGAAGAAAAACATCGCTAGAGTTCCCACAAAGCTTTTTTTATCGCCAACCACATTGTACGTACGCTTCCCGTATTTCATCCCAAGGAGAGACGCAAATCCGTCCCCATACGACATCGCAAAGATACCAATCGCAATCACGACCATAGTATCGAAAAACACGTAGGCAAGAATGGTCCAGGTGATGCTATAATAGACAAGTCCCATCCCATGGCCCGCCGAGGATGTTTTCCCTTTGATCGATTTGATCGGGCTATAGGGACTCATGAGAAACGTGAAGAGGATGAAAGGTCCTGCAGCAACAAACGCCATGATGTCTCTTGTCACAAAAATGGGCAACAGAAAAGCCACATTTCCGACCATGATGTGCAAGACTTTGCGACTTGTTTCTGGATGGTTCACTAGCACTTTTTCTGTAAGAACCAACAAAATAGCGACATAGACATAGACGAGAACAACACCAAGGATATCATTTTGGATCATAGGCGATCATTCCGATAATCTCATTTCACCCTATAAAGGCTCCGAGAAAAAACGCAAGTAACCCAAGGAACAGCCCGAGGAGCGTCAGTTTTCGATAGAACGCCATAGGAATGTGCGGATTGCCCAGGAGCTGAACGGATGTTATCAAAAAAACAATATCGGTCGCAACAATGAAAAGCAGGTACACAGCGTTCAGATGGTATATGCCAAATTGAATGAACAGATAAGGAAACACAGACAAACACACCGCAAGCACATAGAACAAGGCAGCAAGGGATTGTGATGAACGAATCCCGATATAGCGGGGGAATGATTTGACACCGCTTGCTGTGTCTCCCTCAAAGTCCATGACATCTTTCATAATTTCCCGACCGGACCCTGCAAGAAACGCGATCAGTGCAACCATCAGTACTGCAGGATGAATGCCAAGGTTCGTATTCTCGATTGCAGCGGCACCAAAAACAAACGGAATCGCCATGACATAGGCGATATAAAAATTACTGAGCAGTTTGATTTTTTTCAAGAAGACATCGTACACGATAGCAAAAAGAGCAGTGATAAGCGCAATGAGAAAACACGTGACATTCACAAAATAGGAGCAGAGAATGCCCAGAGGGAAAAAGAGATAGAACAGGTATAATGCAGTCCGGGGGTGTACATCTCCTCGGACAAGAGGGCGGTCAATTCGATTATTTTTCTTATCAATGTCAAAATCATAATAATCATTTAATGCAAACGTACTTGCCTCTAAAAACAACGCGGTACAAAACGTGAGCACGAACTGCTTCCACGGAAAGGTATCAAGGGAAAGAGTCCCATGACTTTGCAGCGCAATAAGTGATCCAATGAAGATACCAAGAGCGAGCATGACGCCATGTTCAAGTCGCATCAGCTCCCAAATGGCTTTCAGTCGTTTCATGCCCAAAAACGAATCGTTTCATGATTTTTAACGTTTTGAAAAAAACAACAAAACGTGCGAGAAACCTTTAATACCACTGAGCACGATGTTCAGGTGGAAATCATAGAGGGTGATAGAGAGATGAACTATAAGATAAGTGGGGATAATCTTCAACTTGTGACCATCGAGATACAGCCGGGAGAGAAGATTTTTGCCGAGGCGGGTGCCATGGTCTATATGAGCGGCAACATCACGATGGAAGCAAAAATGAGGGGGGGGTTGATGAAGGGGATCGGCCGAAAATTCATGGGAGAAACGCTCTTTCTGACTGAATTTACCTCATCAGGAGGCACGGGCACGGTCTCATTTGGCGGGAATGCGCCGGGAACGATCTATCCAGTAGACATCGGGCCACAAAAGGAATTTCTTGTGCAGAAAGATGCCTTTCTTGTCGCTGAGGATGGCGTGGAGCTCAGTGTTGCCTTTCAAAAGCGACTTGGGGCTGGATTTTTTGGAGGCGAAGGGTTCATCCTTGAACGGCTGAGCGGAACGGGAAAGGTGTTCATCCATGCATGCGGAGATTTTATTGAATATGACTTACAACCCGATCAACTCTTGAAGGTTGATACGGGGAGCGTTGTTGGCTGGGACGCCTCAGTGACCTACGACATCGAACGGGTGGCAGGGATTAAAACCATGTTCTTTGGCGGCGAAGGGATTTTTCTAACCACCGTTAAAGGTCCTGGAAAAGTGATCATCCAGTCATTGGACCTTGGGAGGTTGGCTCATGCGTTGCAACCGTTTTTGCCCCAACATGGCGCACAATCAGGTGCAGGGATCGGGGAAATCATCGGAGGGTTGAGACGATGATGAAAGGGGTGCTTGCGATCATCGCGGCGGCACTAGTCACTGCACTAGTCATTGCTGGGATAGCATATCTCTTTTTCAGTGGGTTTCTCCTGACGCTGCTTGGGTTCATTGCAGGGGGAATACTGATTGCGGCGGTCATTTTCTTTGTCATTGTGTTTCTCTTTGCGATCGTGGTGTTTTTTGCAGTATTCTATTTCATGGCAGAGAAAAAACCATCAGTAACCCCGGGAGAATACAACCTTACGATGGAAAAAGGCAAAAACGAGAAGAAATGAGGGACTCCCTCATTCTTCTATGTGTTCATGCGGATAGAGGATCACTTTCATCGAGTCCTGTGCAGTGGATACCAATGAAAACCCTTTTTTGGCATCAGTGAGCGGAAGTCTATGAGTGATCATATCAGTAACGGTAACTCTGTGTGAGGTGAGCAGTTCGATCGCATCGATGATATCCTTTCTCGCACCAGCATAGGTTGAAAGAATCGTTATTTGTTTGTTCCAGACATCATAGAGGTCTATGGGGATGGTTTCTGTTGGGGTCGTCGGAGCAAACAGAAGGAGGGTCCCACCTGGTTGCACTGCGGTGATTGCTTGAGCAACGGCAGAGGATACCCCTGCACAGAGAACGACAAAATCGATAAGACGCCCGTCATTGTTGTGTTTGATGATGTCCGTGATGTTATCTGTGGCGTTCATCACCACATCTGCACCCATGTCTTGTGCCATCTGAAGGCGAAACTCTGAGACGTCTGTTACAAAAATCTTCGCTGCACCCAATGCTTTGGCAAGTTTGATGTGCAACAGACCTGCCATCCCACTGCCAAGCACAAGGACACTTTGCGCGGGTGTGAACCCTGCTGTTCGAAATCCGCGTACGACACAAGCAAGCGGTTCGATGAAGGTTGCTTCATCAAAGCTCATGGTGTCTGGAAGGAGAAATGTTCCTCGGTTCACATTGATGGAAGGTACCCGCAGATATGCAGCAAACCCTCCAGGATAAAACTTTGTGGTATGAAGCGTATGGCACAGTGACTCATGTCCATTGAGGCAATAGCGACAGGTGTTGCATGGGACATGATGCGTGACAAACACGCGGTCCCCTTTCTTAAACGCAGTGACATGGGTCCCAACTTGCTCGATAACTCCTGCGATTTCATGCCCTAGGACCAGAGGCGCCTTTTTTATTCGGTACCATTCCATGACATCGCTCCCACAGATACCGCTGGCCATCACTTTGACAAGCAGCTCATCGTCAGCAATTGACGGGATTTGCTGCGTTTCAATGCGCACATCATGGTTATTGTAATACATTGCCACCTTCATCATGGTCATGAGTTCACTTCACCTTTCCTACATGAAGTAGTCGTTTAATAGATTTTATGACCGCATGATAAAAAGAAGAAGGTTTTAATCCCACCATGTGATACATTCTCTTGGTCGATTCGCAAATGAAGATGGGGTTATTTTATTATTCAAAAACGGGAAATACGAAAAAAATTGCCTCGATCATCGACGAGAGAATAAGAGGGCATAAAATCAACATTGACATGATAGAAATCCAACCGAGGAAGCACCCTAATTTTATCACTGGAAGATACAAGGCACTCATGAAAAAAGAACTTCCCGTTACAAATGAGAATTTCGATATGAATCCCTATGATATAGTACTCGTCGGATCACCTGTTTGGGCTGGAAAACCGGCCCCATTCATTAAGACATTTTTGAACAATGCTACCCATTTGGAAGGGAAAAAAATGGCATTCTTTTTCACGTATAAGGGCGATCCGCCAAAAGAAGACAGTATAAAACCGATGTTTGAAGCATTGGCAGAGGAGAAAAAGTGCCACATCGTAAAAAAAATATTGGCACTTCAAATGAAAAAGGGAGACATCCTGAAAGGCGAAAAGAAGATCAATGGATTTATCGTCGATCTCTTCACAAAATAACAGATGATGATCACATTGTCCGTAACCGTCGAATGCGTTCATCAAGGGGGGGATGTGTTGACCAGATGGATTCACGAAGCGCTCGTTTGAATGGGTTTGAGATGTAGAGCGGTGCCACCGTCTTTGATCCTTTGGGATCGTCTGGGATATCTGCCTTAATTTTTTCCAATGCTTTTGCCAATCCGGTTGGATTGCGGGTGAGATATGCTCCGTCAGCATCAGCAAGGTATTCTCGTTTCCTTGAAATCGCTAGATAGGTGAGCCGCGAGAAAATGGGTGCAAGAATCAAGAAGATAAGGGCGATGACAACAACGATGATGTTGCCTCCTCCCTTTTTGTTCCCGCTATTTCCTCCACTAAAGAAGAGCATCCGCATGGCGATCTCGGCAATCAATGCAATCGCTCCAACGACTCCAACAGTGACAGTCATGACAAGAATATCGCGATTCCGGATATGGCTCATTTCATGCCCGATGACCCCTTCAAGTTCTTCGGTATTCAATTGTTGCAGAGCACCTGTGGTCGCACAGATGATGGAATCTGCAGGTTTATGACCGGTCGCAAATGCATTGATATCCTGTGACTCCTGGACATAGACTTTTGGCATTGGCAAACCTGCAGCTAGTGACATCTCCTCGACTTTGAAGATGAGAAGTTTTTCGGCTCGGTTTTGTGGATTTGCAGGTCGAGCTCCTGCTGCAGAAATGACGCTTTGTACGGAAAAAGAATACGTGATAAAAATGTAGACCAATGCGACTGGCAAGCCGATCATCATGGTCAGGAGTGGTGGGGCATTAAGGATGAAACCGACAACAAAAAACACAGAAAAAAGGAGAATGACCATACCCATACAGATAACAACGGTATCCCGTTTATTTTTTCGTATATGGTCTTCTACGAGCCGTGGTTGGTGTTCCATAGGATCAGTCACACGGCCTGATTAGAATGATACTTTTGGTACTTCTCTAGACGCTTCCGGGATCTGTAACATTTGTCGTTCTTTTTTCCCCATCATTTTTGCAAAGATATTTCCTGGAAAAGTTTCAATGAGGTTGTTGAACTGCAATACGGTGTCATTATAGTGCTGTCGGGAAAATGAGATTTTATCCTCTGTGTGTGTGAGTTCGTCCTGGAGTTGTAGGAAATTCTGGTTCGCCTTTAGGTCCGGGTAACTCTCTGCGACGGCAAATAAGGTTTTTAATGCACCAGTGAGCATGGTATCCGCATCCATACTTTCTTGCGGTGTCTTTGCAGTCATAATCGCAGACCGTGCCTTGGTGACAGCCTCAAGAGTCCCCCGCTCATGATTCATATACCCCTTCACAGTTTCCATGAGATTTGGGATGAGGTCCGCTCGTCTTTTGAGTTGGACGTCAATTTGACCCCATGCATTATCTATCTGATTTTCTCTTCTGATGACTCGGTTGTAGTAGCTGAAGAACCACAACAGAACAATCACTATTATCGAGATAAGGATTATTCCAATTAATAATACTGTGTCCATAGTATGCCTCCTTACTTCGAACGATAATAAAACGTTTTATTTAAATATATCGAAAAGAAAGAGCGACCGATCACGTTAGATCTTGTTTCCTCCAAAAATCTCATATGCTTCTTGTGGTGTCGCGTTCTGATGGACGATTGCATTGACCGCTTTCATCATGCCAACGGGATTGGAGCTTTGGAAGATATTTCGTCCCATGTCTACACCAATGGCTCCCGCTTGAATGGCATCATAGGCCATCTGCAGTGCATCTTGTTCTGGTTGTTTTTTTCCCCCCGCTATCACGATTGGTACGGGGCAGGTGTCTACGACTTGTTCAAACTTGTCGCAATAGTATGTTTTCACGATGTGGGCACCAAGTTCTGCTGCCATCCTACTAGCAAGACTCAGATATTTTGCGTCTTTCCCTAGACCTTTGCCAACAGCGGTGACTGCAAGAACAGGGATACCATACCGTTCACATGCATCAATATAGTCTGTCAAACCTAGAATGGTATCTCGTTCAAATGGCTGGCCGACAAGAATCGAAAACGCGACTCCTGAGACATTCAATCTGATGGCATCTTCAACATCAACAACAATGCCCTCATGAAGGAGATGGGCTTCGTTAAGGATGCTTGTTCCACCTGACACCCTCAGCACAATAGGAATGGTACGCTCTGGGTCAATATAATTCCGTAATCCACCGCGGGTAAGCATGAGTGTATCGGCATAATCAAGAAGCGGATCGACCATCGTTTTTATGTTTTCAAGTCCCGTTGTCGGTCCCATGAAATAGCCGTGATCTACAGCAAGCATGACCGTTTTTCCATCTGTTGGCCTTATAATTCGAGATAATCTGTTTTTCATTCCCCAGTCCATAATGAATCGCCTCCAATGCCATCATGTAAAAAGTAGTGATTTAATAACTCATCGCCAAAATATGCATCGAACAAATGTTTTTTATGTATTGAATGTATTCTCGCTTTATCGATTGTTAGGTGGAGGTATACTCTATGCCAGTTATTGAAAATTTAAAGCCAACGTTAGTATGGAAACAGTTTGATGAAATTCGAAAAATTCCCCGATGTTCAAAGCATGAAGAAAAAATCAGGAACTATATACTAAAATTTGGAGAAACCCATGGACTGAACATAAAAACAGATATGGTTGGAAATATCGTTCTCATCAAACAGGCAAGCACGGGGATGGAGAAAAAACCAACGGTGGTACTGCAGTGCCATATGGACATGGTGTGCGAGAAAAATAGTGATGTTGTCCATGATTTTTCAAAAGATCCGATCAAATTGAAACGAGAGGGAGACATCTTAACCGCTGATGGGACAACATTAGGGGCAGATGATGGGATTGGGATAGCAGCAGTGCTTGCCATTTTAGAGGACCCAACATTGAAACTTGGACAAATCGAGGCGTTGTTTACCGTTGATGAGGAAACAGGATTAACGGGTGCGTACGCGTTGAGCTCGACGATGCTCTCCGGGAAAATCCTTTTGAATTTGGATAGTGAGGATTGGGGTGTGTTAACGGTTGGGTGTGCTGGCGGAGGAAATTCTCATATTACCATTCCCATTACAACAAAGCAACCACCCAAAGATCGAGTATGGTTGCACGTAAAGGTGAGCGGTTTACGCGGTGGTCACTCTGGGGTAGATATCCATGAGCAACGTGCAAATGCACTCAAACTCATTGCTCGGTTAATCTGGAAAGTTAATGAGTATCATGACATGCTTCTGGCAGAGATTAACGGGGGAGACAAGCATAACGCTATACCTCGAGAAGCGTTCGCAACCATCGGTGTGAAGCCTGACGATGAGGAAATCATTGTCCAGCTGTTGCACCAGGAAGTGAAGAACATACTTGAGGAATTCAAACCCATCGATCCAAAGATAGCAATGACCATCAAGGAAGGAAAAGCACCTCCATTTGTTCTAGAGGGCCCATCACAACACATTATAACGAATATGATTCGTGCATTACCACATGGGGTCAAAAAGATGAGTTATGAAATCCCAGGGTTTGTACAGACCTCAACAAATTTAGCGAAGATAACCATGGAAAAAGACGCAGTAAGAATGGTGCTGAGTTCACGTAGTTCCGTCATGGTGGAGTTACAATATCTGAGAGATCAAATTCATGCTATCGTCAATCTCTGTGGCGGTAGCGTTGAAGAAGAGGAACCCTATCCTGGATGGAAGCCCAATCTGAATTCGAATATTCTGAAACTGGCAAAACAGCTCTATAAGAAAAAATACGGAACGGAGCCCGTTGTTGAAGCGATTCATGCAGGGTTGGAATGCGGTATTATCGGTGAGAAATACGAAGAGATGGATATGGTGTCTATTGGCCCAACGGTGAAATACCCTCACTCTCCCGAAGAGCAAGTGCATATCAGTAGTGTGGAAAAATTCTATGAGTTTATCGTTGATATCCTCAAACATGTCTGAAATACTTAAAAGATGAAACGAAAAGGATCTCATTCCTTTTTATTTTTAGTAGCAGTACACATGAGAGAGAAAGAAGAGAGAGGTTGTTGGAGGGCCTATTGTTGGTATCCGCCTATTTGTAGACTAGGATCTCCGAGGAGAGGCCATTGTTGGACCGCCTGTTCATCGATTGCGTCCCAGCCCAAATCTGGGAACCACCAGCATTCAGGAAGCGTATAGTCTTTAAAGGTATTGACGTAACTTGTTTGTGTTTGCTGATAGACCTGCCCCAGTGTTTCGTATCCCTCTTGTCCGTAATGTTCTCCGTATTGCCTGAAAAATTCCGAGCTGATCCACCCGTCACCAGCCCCAATGGTACAGAATTCACCTTCCCAGCCCCATCCAAGACCTGTGTTCCCCATCGTGGCAATCGATCCTGTGTTAGGGAGTTGAACCATATACCAGCTCCAACATTGCGGAACAAATTGGATGCCGGTCCACATCCCGTTGTTTCTTCCAAGCATCATTAAATAATAATTCATTCCTGATGGGATCAGCGATACGTTGAAAAGGCTGTTATGGCAACCGCCGACAACGGTGATTGGGGGCATGCCATTGTTTGATAGCTCATTCATTGGCCAGGCAGGTTGCTCTGAGACAAAGGGAGGATATGATCGAAGATTTGACACCCAAAGGCCTTGGACTGTTGCACCTTGACGGTTTCCCGGGATTCCCGGGTATTGATCTTGCCAGACGCCTGGACTGCCATGGCCTGAAAAGTAAGCAAATCCGTATCCTTCGCTAAATGAGCGTATCACATCATCTGGACCATTAAATTTCCCATTTGAACACCAGAGGATTTCTGTGTCAAATTCCTCAGGCATATAGTATAATGCTCCCCCCCGACCATTGACTGCTTTTCCACCTGTTACCCATTCTCCTTCATAATACGTAGGTGTATCGTTTCTCCAGTCTGAAAACACAACAGTCCCTTGATCGTTTTCAGCCCATACATGGATACTTGATAAGTTTCCATACGGTTTGGGATCGTAGGATTTTCCTCGAATAGTCAGTACTTCATCCACGTAGGAGACATTTGCCCACCAGAACAAGGTATTACAGTAGGCTTGACCTTCACTTGGTTCAAACTCAACATCTGTATTTCCAAGGACATTCCCTTCCGAAACAGAGACGATTTCTGCAATGGGTGGCGCTGGATATCCATTTTCGAGTACTGGGTTGAGATTGTCATTATGATTGAACGTAATGACCGAAGCGACTGTTTTATCTAATGTGACATGGATGGCATCAATTGGTCCTTGGTCTCCTTCAGGGTTGTAACTTTGGGCTTTAATTGTATATGCTCCGTCTGATAGGTCTTTTGTATCCCAAAGAATATTGAGATCATATTGATCAATGAACCCATCCCCTGAAATAACAACCATTTTCTTAAACCAATCAGACCCATATGAAGTTGTTTCGTACGTTATAATCTTGTTCACCATATCTTGTACTTCAGTTGCATCGGGAACAGCAAGTCGACCTACCGCAACATCTGGCAATAGGTCGATTATATCTTCAGGTGTTTCATTCGCTATATTACTATCTTCGTTAGTCGAATACCACTCACCTAAAATGCCATCTCCGTCAGAATCCCACGTTTCAAATTCGCCCCCTTCCTTATAAATATCCGCATAATATAGATCAGTCAATATCCCTAGATCTCCACCTGCACGGACGTTTGAGTAACGAACAGGGATATGCCACCCAGATGCACCGAGATTTACATTATCTTTTGATTTTGCATAGATGGTTGAAGTAAGACCACCGACAAGAAGAACATATTTGATATTCCATTGCTCGAGAGCATCTTTTATAAAATATTTGACTTGCTCTGCTTTATCAAACCCATCATACTCGGCGTAAATGTCTTCAACAGTTTTTAAGGTGGTTTCAATGCCATACGTGTTTTTATGTTCAATAAGCGGCTGAAGCGCAGTTGAAAAAGCAGAGGGTGCGATAATCACCATATCATAAGCTGTTGCTAGTGGAAATGGAGTGGATTCCGGTGCAGTGTAGGTAATTGCGATGTCCGCTTTTTCCGTAATGGTCAGCAGGTTTTCTACCGGAGTATATATGATGGGATACCAATGGACTGTTACATAGGTGACATGTTCAAAATGTTCGTTCATTCCAACCCCAACATTATATCCATAGCTTTTGGACGGATATGGTTCGTTGCTAGTGTACACTTGCTCATCTTTTCGTTGAGGTGCCTCATAGCCCTCGATTATAGATAGCGGCATCGGTGCAGGAGACGGTTGAATTTGTTTGGATATCGTTTGCTGGACTGCATCTGACGGTGTTATTTGAACATTGATATTCGTTGCACCAAACGGAAGCTCAAATGTCTCAATAACTTTTGGAAGAATAGGTTTTCCAGGATTCAGCACAAGGTGATTCGTTGTCGACAATGACACGCGAACGTAGTGGTCTTCTTTTTCTGTGATGGTCAAATCGTTTCGAGACAACACCACAGTTTTGTTCACCATTTCATTTGCATGATCTATTGGCTGGATAGCAACGGCCCCTAGTCCCCCCAGGACAAGACTTAAAATTATACCGACAGACATCAATTTATTCATAAGATCCCCTTTTTATATTTAAAATAAATCACGATTATAATATTTAAATCAATTGGTTATAATATTAGATTATGTGTTATATAGAAGATCCGCGAACAAATCGGAGAGATTTTTAAATAAACAGAGTAGCACTATCAAATCGATTCGTGAGATTGAAAATGCGGATGCGATCTAGTGGATATGATGGAATCCTTCCCTTGCAATTTTTCGACGAAAAAACCGTCAATGGGTTTCCATAGAGGGATCATAGTCAATCGTTGATGTACAATCAGCACATGCAATTGATCTATCATGATCGATCAGACATACAACGAATGGATCTATGAATGAGCCTACAATGTTTCAATTCCAAAATACTCATGGACAAAGTGACCGTCTTAATCATCGTAATACATTCAACGGGAGAGGACGTTCATGTTGCGCATTTCGGGAAAAATTATTTATTGCTAACCCATGTTACTTTGAGCTGCCGATCAAGGCGAAGGTGAGAGAGTTGAGACAAAAACCATATTTTATTGCCTTTATTCTTTTAATGGGAGTGTTAGGATCTGGATGCATTGAGGAACACCAGCAACCGCCAGTGAAAACAACTGAAGAGGTCGCTGTAAGTATTGTCACTTTACTAATGGAAAAAAATTATACTGGTGTCTATAGTTTTTTTAATTCATCCCTTTCCTCACAAATAACAGCGGAACAATTTGGAGAGATCTGGGAACAACAGGTCATTTCATCCCAAGGAAACATTACCAATATTGTGCGGACTCAGGTGACAAATGAATCGGGTTTTTCTGTTGCCTATGTGACCTGTAATTTTTCAAAAATACCTGCCCTGGATATCAAAATTTCATTCAACGCTAACAGAGAAGTCATGGGTCTATTTGCTGTACCCGTCCATGAAGAGTCGCAATATACACCTCCTGCATATGTAAATCTCAGCATATTTACTGAGGAAAATGTGACGATTGGTTCTGGGCAATGGGTATTGCCCGCAACATTAACAATACCGAACGGAACTGGTCCCTTTCCTGCAGTTGTTCTGGTCCATGGTTCTGGACCAAATGATCGTGATGAAACCTATGGCCCAAATAAACCATTTAAAGATATCGCATGGGGTCTGGCATCGGCCGGTATCGTCGTATTACGGTATGAGAAGCGTACAAAGCAATATCCTGAAGAATCAGTCGCCATTCACAATTTTACGGTGCAGCACGAAACTCTTGATGATGCATGGGCAGCAGTGGACGTGTTAAATGCCTCATCGGTTGTCAATCATTCTCAGATATTTGTACTAGGCCATAGCTTAGGGGGTATGCTTGCACCACGGATAGCCCTGCACGATCGCGACATCGCTGGTTTACTCATATTAGCCGGACCAACCCGTCATCTTGAGGACCTTATGCTGGAGCAGACGCGATATCTTGCGAACCTAAGTGGGACTAATCAAACAGAGCAGATTGCAGCTCTTGAAGCACTGGTGCAACAAGTGAAAGCGCTTGCAATCAATGAAAGCGAAACTGTTCTTGGTGCCCCACGATCGTATTGGGCCGATCTTGCCACATATGACCCTGTGGAAACTGCACAAATGCTAGATATCCCCTTGCTAATTCTCCAAGGTGAACGGGATTATCAAGTCACGATGACAGATTTTCATAGGTGGAATGAAACATTTGCTGGCAACCAATCTGTAACATTTCACACCTATCCCTTCTTGAATCATTTCTTCATGGCGGGTACCGGTGCTCCGAATAACGCCGAATATCTAATCGAAGGTCATGTTGCTGAAGAGGTAATTTCAGATATTACTGTCTGGATAGCACATCAATAGCAAGGGGGAGCGCCTTTTTTCCTTTCCAATTGTATTTCAATACATGAGTGATGAAAGCCAATACGTGCCGTTTACCTCGATGGCGTACCTGATAGAAACAGTGTCGAAGTCAGAGTACACGAGTTGTATCTACGGTTAGTGGTAAAAAACACTGATATAGTAGATACGTATAACTAATAATCATACCGAAAATGTGCATGCAATACTTTGTAGGTTTTTTTTAAAGAGTATTTACCTATACATATTGATTTTTTTATTGGTTTATATAAAAAATGTAGTGGTAATTTATTCTAGATATTTTTTATATTATAAAAGAGATCTTTTAAGAAACCTAATGCAAAAATACTTTCATCATTTTTTAATGGACTGCGTTCAAGAGCGTTGTCAAAACTGATTCTTGACCGATACTTGACTGGTGAAATAGATATCGAGACACTGACACAAGGTCGTAGGTTTTTAAACGGTAAACAAAAGGATTTTGAAGGAGTTGGATATGTCTAAGATGGATACAATCATAAGGTTATGGGATAATATTTAGATAAGCGGATATGATCTAGTGGTTATGATTGTGGCTTCCCAAGCCACCTACCCGGGTTCGAATCCCGGTATCCGCACTGGTGAGATTCTTTACTTACTTCAGCATTACTTGCATTATGATAAAATGACTGTTTTCCTTCTATTAAAGCAAGATGCTCTTGCAACTTAATCTCTAAAAAAGCACTCAAATTAATACCATGTTTTCTAGCTCTATCTATGAGATTATCATTAATGGATAAATTCAATGGTTTCTTATTCATGCGCATAAAATGCGTATAGATGTTTATATACCTTACATTAGTCAGCTTTAATCAACTCACATAATAGATAATGACTTACTCATACAAACAAAAGCTAACGTTATTGAAAAGTTTAGGTAATGTATTTCTCCTTATACCTATTTACGTTCTTATTGCTCATATTCTTTCTTCTTCTCTCTATGTATATGTGTATTCTTCTTTACACCCTTCCCCCTACCCTTGTATCTCCCATTGCACCCGCCAATCCTTTTTTCTTCTATCGGGCAATGGGATATGAAAGCTCTTTATGTAAGAATTTAATCTTTTAATATAGTTCCTTGAAACATGATATCTCTCCTGTATGATGTTATATGATACTCCCATAATCAAATCTTGTATTACTCCTCCTGTACTATCCATCTGCTCTATTTCCCTGTCCATATCTGGATAGGCATCTTCAGGCACCAATCTACATATTAATTCATCAAAAACATCTATAAACGTTTTATACACATTTTTCATCAGGTCATTCTGATTTATGCTTTCTAGAGTAATATGATGAGATAAAGGTAAAATATAGATATTATTTTCGTTACATCTTTCTCTAATATCATCAATATTTCTTGTATTCATTGTCACTATCCATATATGCTGATGAGTTGGATCAGCATCTAGATATCTCTGCAGAATCTCTGTATCAAACATATCTGGTGTAATATTATAGTGACCCCAGTTCTTCACTTCTATAAAAACATTAAATCTATGTTCATTGTCATCTGTTATTTTTATCAGATAATCAATTCCTTCAATGCCTTGCCTACCTGCACCATAATGAGGAATGAAAAAGTATGATCTAGGATGGTATGTAAGATCTACTACATATCCTAGTTTCCATAACACGTGAGAGATAGCATAACCAGCAAATTTCTCACCTATTCGTCCTAAGAAATTATTCCTATCTGTCAATAATTGAGATAACTCTGATGAAATGGTTTGTATTCTATTGGTCAAATACTCATATTCTGCATCTGTGATATTCATTCAAGAATCGCATCATTACGTCCAAATATAAATCCTTGTAATAATCAAATGTATCCTGTTATTAGAAGGGATTTCGTTATATCATCTGGTAAAAAGTACATTTCCATAGAACCAATCCTCATCTCCTCTATAGGGCATCTATGATGGGATCTCATAAGGTTCTTGTGCTGGATGCCAGTCAAATTGCACCCATGGGAGTATCATATTATTCAAACGTTCTAATTTGAGTTGCCCATAAATCGGTTTAGGTGTTGCATTATCCAAATCATCCCAGTAGTTGCCAACCCAGATGTTGGGATAGGAATATCGAAAGTAGGCAACATAATCATTATTAATGAGATTATTTTTCCGAACAATATTGTATCTGGATGATTCATTTAGTATTACACCATAATCACATTCACTAATATGATTGCCATGGATGATATTTTTTGATACTCTCATTAGGTAGATGCCATATCTGTTTTGGAATATGGTATTATTCAAGATAATCGTATGATTGGCATAGTTTACTAAAAATATACCACCTCTATTATTATTGAAAATGAGATTATTGGTGATTTTGGTATTCATACTTGATCCATTGATATAGATGCCATGATATTCGATAGTATTTGATAGAACATTGTGATTGATTATGGTATTATTGGATTGATATATTGATATTGAAACCCATAAATTATCTGATATGTTATTACTATCAATCATATTGCCATTGGAATCAAATTCAATAAAAATACCATACATATTGTTATTCAATATGTTATTTCCCATTATTGTATTGCCATTGGAATCAAAGGCAATATACATACCACTACAATTGTTATTCAATATTTCATTTCCTATTACTGTATTACCATTACTTGAAAACCACAAATAAATACCACCAGCTAGCCAATTATTAGATAACGCATTTTTTGTTACATTATTTCTTTCAATATAATTGTAGGAAGAGTGTTCACAACAAATACCAGTTCCTAGACAATAGGATACGTCGTTATCAATGACAATATTCGAAGAAGAATAGCTTTTTAGGTATATCCCATCAAAACTTCTTGCAACTTTGTTCTCTAATATGGTATTATTCATTGAGGATATAACCTGAACACCTGCACTCGGATTATCTGATACTATATTTCTTATAATGAAATTATTGTTAGATGAAAAACCAATCATTATACCAGCACGAGTATTATTGATGACATTATTTGATGAAAGAGTATTATGCGAGGATTGCCCAAGATAGATGCCATAAAAATTGGAAGCAATCACATTTTGTCCTATGGTATTGTTGTTTGATTGGAACCAGAAATAGATTCCATACTGATTGCCAGAGACATTGTTCTCAAGGATTGTATTCTCTTTTGATTCATAGAGAGCGACACCATACTCATTGTCTGTGAGATTATTACCGTCAATTACATTATTATGGGAGCTATAAAGCTGATATGCGACATTATTATGATACTCAAACCTATTACCCTCAATGATGGCATCGTTGCTCCATAACTGAAGGACACCATAGAGCGTATTTCCCTGAAAGCTATTGTTGGTAAGATGAATAGTAGAATACCCAAGTTCCATACCATACACATTATTTCGTATCATGTTATCATGAATACTGCAATTGAGTGAATTATGCACATAGACACCCCACGTGTTATTTTCCATCGTATTATAATGAATATTAGCATTTGTCACATTCCAGAGTTCAACGCCGCCACCACAATCAGAAAACACGTTATCATGGATGTTGCACGAATCATTGTAGAGTCTCACACCAGAAAACCCAACACTGCAATCCCTGATGGTAAAGCCAGATATCTCTACAACATCACTCACAATTTTAAAGATATGTTCATGCAATCCCATGCCATCAACTATTGTACTTTCAGCTCCATCGCCTACAAGAGTCACCCTTTTATTTACAACAACATGTTCAAAATAGGTTCCAGCAGGAATGTAGATAGTATCTCCATCTTGAGCATTATTGATTGCATCCTGAATACTCCCATAATATGCAGTCTGAGTATTGATTGAAATAAGATTAGGAGTGTCATCGCTGTTGGAGGCTACAGAGATACCATTGATTGAAAGAAGAGATAGAACTATGCCCCATATGATAGGTTTCTCAAACATCAATACCTCCCTTATTCTGGCATAGATTAAACAGTATATCAGATTATTATATTTTTCCTTAGATTCAGATAGATATTCCTCAGATACGTTTATTACATTATATAATACGAAAACCCGAATCCTTCTTCGAGAAGAAAAATCTACGTTCACTTTTTCAGGCATTTTCTCGGAGAAATCCGTTCACTTTTAAATCAATAGAAACAATTCTCCTCTACACTCTTGATATCTAGGATAAGAAAGTAGAAATGTGTGTTTAGTATCTATGTGTTCTTTATTACTCTGTAAAAGAAAATTATAATGTAGATATAAAGTGATAGGACTGATCAAATGAAATAAGGGCTTCGCCCTTATAATCCCATTCCGCCTTCGTTCCTCGGCAA
>JAEAMF010000305.1_pt1 | contig 70959 bp, 56 predicted proteins | sample 8958721 | NCBI WGS metagenome assembly JAEAMF01 (sample SAMN16933255, study PRJNA681124) | bioreactor sludge metagenome | isolation source: anaerobic bioreactor treating anionic surfactant - SDBS | place: India: Bengaluru | collected 2019-02-28
CTTGACCTTTACTGACTTATTTTATTGCTGTTATCTTTGTGAACATTTTTTTTGTTGGACATTAATTAAACTCAAGAAGTCCATTTCATCATTAAGTGTTTTGGGCTTTTGGTTGACTTTGAAGACAATGATGACGTTGTAAATTATTGATTAAAAACAGATTGTTTTCAAAAAAATAGAATTTAGTTCTTTTGGGGTAAACAGTTCGCAGAAATAAAATATACCATTGACTTAGCGTTGGAAAAGGGCTTGGGGAAAACTGAATGAATGGAGCTTGCGAAATGGAAATGAGTATTACCCGAAGCCGTGCGGAGCTGAGGTGTATGCTTGTAATGTAGGCAAAATGAAGTGTTGGTTCGGTTGAGGTACGAAACCGACCGGAACGAAATGGAGCTGAAGTGGAACGCATTTACCGCAAGCACAAGTACAATCTACTCGACATTTTTTATTTTCTGCACAACTAATGGGCGGTGGGGAATGATTGAGGATATTGCACGTAGTGCTTAACAAATAGCAAGCTGCTGAAAGGAGCTTGACTTCTGTCCCCATATTTTGAAAACCTTTTATAATTTTTAATTGCTACCTAAAATAAACCTTCAATTAAAATTATATATGGTTTTCGGGGCATTATTTTCGAGTTGGCGGTATGCCTAAAAACGCACCGTTATGGTGTAATAAACATACCTCTCTGCCTGAAAGGCGCTTAATGGGGCTAACTCGTCGCAGGGAATGAAAATATACCATTGGGTTAGCGTTGGAAAAGAGCATAGGTGGTGAGGGAACGGAATGGCACAAGGCGCTGGGGAATGCAATGGAGTTTAACTGGTTGCTTTTGTGTGAGGAAGGTTGCAAATCTTGCAAAGTTTGCAAGGTTTTCAACGTGGGTGGACAAGCAACCGTTGAACGAAATGGAATGACAGCGTGGTTTTGTGGTATGGAGTGACTGAGCCACTTATGCTGTGGGGTGCTGAGGTGGGTGAAATGAAACAAACGTAATGAAGTGAAAGGAATCGGTTTGAGGTACGAAAACCGAACCTGAAACGGAATGAGAGAAGTAAATGAACCGACCGCAAGCACATGGAAATAAAACTCGATATATTTTTCTTTTCACTGCACAACTATTGGGTGGTGGGGAAATCTTGAGGTCTTATATTGCCGAAACGGCTAAACAACTCACCGATTAGGTGTTTTATTCTTACCGCTCTCCCTTTAGGGGCTTATTCTTCGGGCAGCGTAGCGGGGCAAAGCGTTGATTTTGTGCGGCTATTATACATAATGTCAGCTTATGTGTTTTTTTATCCTTTATTTGTATTGAAATATAAACCCTTATAAAAAACACACATAACTAAGCATTATGTATAATAGCTTTGGGTTGTTGTTTTTCTGGCGTGTTTTTTTGCTTTTCTTTAGCGTGGATTGAAATAGTGGTTTTTGAAAAAAACATCACTATGAAAGAAGGGTTGATTGCAAAAAACATGACAGAAAAAAACAATGAAGCGTGGATAGTGCGGAAGCCACAAAAAAGACCGTGCAAGCCATGAGGTACGAATGGCGGGGATTTTTTGTGGCTGGGGATTTTGCCCTGCGGAGCTGCCCGTTATTAACGAACAGGTGAAGCCTGACCATATGGAAGTGATAACCATATATCGGCACACTTTACAAAAGTGCGCCAGCAGGTGAACAGGCGAAACCTGACCGCTTTCTCTTTTTCTGCCCATTTAGAAAAGCTAAATCAAGTCAAAGAGAAATTTTCTCTGTTGGGATGGAATATGTGTTTTTAGGGATTAATTCATATTTACAAATCGTCCTCTTCACCAATCACTCTTTCGCCAAAACGATTGGTTAGGGCAATTTTAAATCCATAATTCAAGTTTTCGCAATTTTCAAAAGCATTGTTGCCAATGATAGTTACGCTGCGAGGTAAGTTGATATTAATTAGCTTGGTACAATCCAAAAAAGCTTCTTCAACAATTGATACTAATGATTTGGGAAACTGAACTGAATACAATTCAGAGCAAAAATTAAAAGCCCGTTCTCCAATTTCTGTAACACCTTCCGGAATAATGATTTCAGTCAGATAACTGCAACCCGAAAATGCATAATCTCCAATTATTTCCACGCCATCAGGCACCACATATTTTGTATCTAACCGTGCGGGTGGATAACGCAATAATTTCTTCCCATCGTGCGAGAATAGAACATTATCAACGATGATATAATGTGGGTGATTTTTACCAAGAGTAATGGTCATTAAATCAGGGCAACTGATAAAGTACCCACCTGTAATTTTCACATTATAAGGGATATGGAAAGATTCAATGCGAATCATTGAAAATGCGGAAGCACCAATATGCGTTACAGAATCGGGTATTTTTAGAGATTTAATTTGATAGCTGCAATAAAAAGCTTCGTCCTCAATGGTTGTTACCGAATTGGGTATAATCACTTCTAAAACCTGCGTACAGCTTTCAAAAGCCTTTTCGCCAATGGTGGTTACCCCTTCAGGAATGGTATAACTTTTAATTATTTTATTCGGATGTGGAAATGCTATCAGCCTTGTCATATCTGACGAAAAAGCCACCTCATCAACTATTCGCACGCTGTTTTCGATGTCTAACGAAAAGTTTGTTTCAATGTCATCCTTCCATTCCGCAACTACCATGTCGTAATTTCCGTAACCATTAATGAGCAACTCACCTTGTAAATATATGAAAACTGGGCACTTACCATCAGCTTTGTCTCTGTTATGCCAATCTGCTATTTTCTCCAGATACCGATTTGTCGCAAATCGCTTTTCAACAAAACAAAATACAGACACACATCGCTCCAACTCTAGACTGAACATCTTGAAACACAATACATTCTCGTGCCTAACCATATAGGGCGTTCCGTCACTTTTTAACTCCAAACACATAGATTTATGAGTCTGGAAATTGCATGGATTACCAATGCTTTTTATAAAATCCGAGATGGTGGGCGTGGACATGGGTTTTGGTTAATGGTTTAAATTTTCATTGCATACACCGTAAAGCAACTAAAATCAATAATCCACTTGTGTTTATGAAAAAAATCACAACCGATTATACCATAAATTGCTAGACTATCACCAATATTCAAACTGTCAAATAATGAAGAGTTATTATTCAATACTGCTGAATGCTGATATGGATGACCTTCGATTTGAAATTTAGATATCGCTTTTTCAGATACAAATGATCCACCTAGTCCATGTAATTTTTCTTTTGAATTTAAAACAATAAATGAATCAGCAAAAGTCTCTTGTATTCGCTTGTCAAAACAACAGCAATCTGCTCCTGTGTCGATAATTGAACAAATTAAATCTTCACCAAAATAAATAGGTATAACAGGTACGTTTATACTACTATTCAAGCCTATGAGCATATCAAAGTTGAAGCTAGTTTTGTCTGAAAAATCAAAGTCACATTCAGCTCTTGAGCTAAGTGTTTGGGTTTCAAAATCAATTATCCAACCATTTGCCGCAAGAAAATCAATGCCTAAAATGCCGTGAAAATACAAACTAAACTCTTCTAATGAGTCATTGATAAACTCCATTGACTTCGCCTTCATTCGAATATTGTACTCTTTACCTTCAAATACAAAATTTACAGGAACGGCTGTGACATTTGTAGTTATAGAACCATTACTAGTCAAAAATGACGATTCGGTCAAATCATCTTTGTTTTCACATTTATTGTTGTATAATACATTATCAATAATAGACGAATTACAACCAGTATCAATCAAGAAACATATATCCTCATTCTGATATTTTACAAAAATACGAGGCAAAATACAGTCTTTAAACGAATGTTGAAGAGAGATTGAAAAATTATTTGGGGTTGATTCCATACTTAAAAGAATTTCCTCATAAAAATCATAGTAGCAATAACTATAATAAATCCAATGATTTGTATAATTCTATTTGTTTTTATTTCTTTTTTTAGCAATTCATTCTCCTTTGATAATGCTGACAATTTTTCATCGACCACTTTATTATTTCTACTTGAGTTTTCATTTAGTTTGCCAAGTTGTTCTGATAAATTTTTGTTGAATGACGTGATTTGTTGATTTGTCTCTTTAAAATTACTTGTTATTGAAGATTCAACATAACTTATTGATTGTGCAATACTGCTAAACCCTTGAGTAATGCTTGTCAATGTGAGATTGATTGAATTTACAGCACCAGAAATATCTGCGAGTGTTTTTTGGTGTTTGTTAAAATGCTCTTCTAAATCTATTGCTTCAAGGCGTTCGATTTCATTTTTTAACGAAGCAATGATTGGTAGAAAACTTTTTACTTTCTCGTCAAACTTTTGCAATTCGATTTCTATATCAGCTTTTGTTTTGAGAATGAAGACCTTTTGTAAATCATCGAAAAGTGAAGTGAAATCAGTATCAATAAGTCTTATTACCTCTGTTTCAAATAGTTTTATATTTGTTTGTAATTCCTTTATTTTCTCAACGAGTAAAGTGTTATTATCAACCAAATAAGTTTTAGTTATTTGTCCAAGAGATGCAGTAAAATTATCAGCTTTACAAATAATTTGTTTCGTACTTTCAGTATTTTCTGCTGTTAATTCATTTATGGATTTGAGCCTTTCTAGTTGTTCAATTAAGCTTTCAAATTCTTCTTGTAATTTAATTATCTCTTCCATTTTCTTCCATTTTATTTATGAATTGATTTAATCGGTAGGATGTTCTGTTTGCTAAGAGTTCAGCAGATAGTGTATTGATCAATGGACTTACCTCAGAGTTAAAATCTAAAACCTTTTTGTTGAACACCTCTATTAGTTCTTTTACCTCTGACCAAGCATCAATTCGAAGCATTCTTCTAAAACCTGAACGATATAGGTTTATTGCCAATTTGACATTGGGTTTTTCTTGAGAACTAATTAAAGTATCTTCCTTTTTTAATTCAAGTGTAAATAGACTAAATGCTGTTAATAAATCAATGCTTGCATTTTCAATCATGCTTATACGCAAGTTATCGCATGCCCCTCGCAAATGTTTAGCATTATCAATTGGACCACCTAACCCATCGGGTGGGTTTTCAATGTAATTGAGGTATTTCCTTACGATTTCACAATTTTCCTTTTTTCCTTTGTCTGAATCAGAAGGCAAATAATCTGTACGTGCATATTTTGAAGTAAAATACCTAATCATTCTGTCTCTAAACTCCTGTTCTCCTGTTAACAAATAAACATCACAAAGTTTTTTCATATATTCTATAGATCTTAATCTTTTTACAGAAATTTCATTATGAATATAATCGATTAAAACAAAAAGAACTTTATTAAGATAAGAATCTACATCTGATTTATCAACCTTTTCAAGCCATTCTATGGTTTTACTATTCCCTAAATACCTTCTTAAATACTTTTCAAAGTTATTTCTATATTCAGTTTCAGTTTTCTTTTTAAAGTACACTTCAATTAAGCCACCTGCATAGTCAATAACATAGTCATCAATTATACCTACAATAGACATTCGATAAATTGCTCTTTTAGTGTCTGAAGAATTCCGTATTTTAGAATAATTATCACATAAATACTTTTCTACTGATCCTGTTGGTTCGAATTTCTTAATTGGAATTAGTTGATTGCCATTTTTTAATCTTTTTGAATTTTCAATTTGTTGAAACTTTTTGTATTGATATTCTAAATTACTAATGAATTCATTTTCAGTGTGACTAAAATCATAACTTGCACGGATAATTACTTCTTTAAAGTCAGCATAACCATCTTGAATAATTTTCTTATTCATTTCTGACACTACGCCATTTGTAAATCCAATTTTTAGATTATAGCTGTCCTTTTTACCACTTTCAATCAACGTTTTTATTCCATCCGTCGATTTTGAACTTATCCATTCAATATAATTTCCTTCTGGACAGAGTTTACGAATACTCTCTCTCAATGCATTCATAATTTCAATTGACCTTTCAGGTTCAATTAATTGGATATCTTTTGGGCTATCATCAAGAGTCTTATTAAGAGTTATTCTTCCAATTTTAACTCTATTTTTAGGGTCATCGTTCCATTTTCCATTTATATAAATGAATTTGTTTTCTGCATATGGGTTCAGGCTATGCACTTCTGGAAACTTATCTTTTAGAAGTCTTTGCAAAACACCTATATAAAAATTATCCTCATATTGAACCTCTTCAAGCAGTTCATTAATGATATTTTGTTCTCTGTCAATACCTTTAAATGAATTTTTGTGAAAGTCAAGATTTGATTCAACATCAATTGGATGATAAAGAATTGAACAAATAGAAGGATTCCCATCTCGACCTGACCTACCTGCTTCTTGATAAAAACTCTCAACAGAATTTGGTAAGGTGTAATGGACTGAAAACCTAATGTTTGGCTTATCAATTCCCATACCAAAAGCCTTAGTTGCAATCATTAGATTCGTTTCATTTTTTATATAAGCCTCTTGGTTATCATAAGACATTTCGGCTTCATCTTCAATTTTTTCATCCTTAATAACATCGTCGCTAGCACCTCCAAAAAAGGTTCCTATATTTAAATTTTCATCATTATTGAGATAATCATAAAGCGATAATACTCCATTCTTAAGTTTATTTGATTTAGTAGGGCAAAATAATAAACCCGCATTTGGGTAAATGCCGTTTACCTTTCTAAAGAAATGAGGATTAGGATTAATGTATCCGTATTTTGCTTCAAGCAGTTTAATCTTGTTTGGTAATGATTCTATTGAATGTTTTAGCATAGGGTATTTAATCTTTCCAATTTTATCCTCCCTTTGCCAGAAATCAAGATCTTTATCAATATCAGCATCCAACTTCAATATTTCAAAATTAAGTTCTTTTCTGTCAATAGCTTCAGCAGGTAAACTAATTATGGCATTTTCGGGCATATCTAATTCTCTTTGAACATCTGCAAGCACATCGAAAGATGCGGTGGCAGTGAGTCCAAATAGAACTAAATCTCCTGATTTTGGTTTGCAAAATCGTTTTAAATTTTGAGCTAAATTCAAATAAACGTGCCTAAAATCATGTCCCCATTCCGAAACGCAATGTGCCTCATCAATAACAGCATAACTATAATAAACACTATTGTACTTGCAACTTTCAAGCGATAGTCTGAATTTCTCTATTTGTAAACGTTCAGGAGAAACATATAGAATTAAGTATTTACTTTCGGAAAGCTCCACAAGATTACTTTCCCTTTCTTCTTTTGTATTGAACGAGTTTATGAAATTTGCTTTTGTAATGCCATTATCGATCAATTTGTCAAATTGGTCTTTCATGAGTGAATTAATTGGATCGATAACGATAGTGACTCCTGGGTGTAGTAATGCACATATCAAATAAGTCATTGATTTACCACCACCAGTTGGCAACAATCCGATTACATCATTCCCTTGTAAAGCTCTATTGATTATGGCTTCCTGTCCAGCTTTGAATTTGGTTTTGCGGAATATATTTTGAAGGAAATAGTTTAATGCCTTTTCTTGGATATCTGTTACATATTCAAATCGTTGTATAATTCTATTTTCTGGTTTGCCACTGAATAAAATTTGTTTTTCCTCCTCAATAACATTACCTAATTTTTGGTAATGAATACGGCGATCGGTAAAGATTTTATCAAATAAAACTTCATTTTCATCTTTATCCTGAAAGGGATGAATTGAAAATCCAATAGGTACTTTGGAATTAAATCCAATAGTCGTGACAATACTAGATTCTGAATTTGAGGAAATTAAACTCAATTTAATTTCCTCACTATTCGCCAAATCATTTAAAGAGCTAAACAAATCATTTAAATCACTGACGATAGGTAATACAAGAGAGTTTCTTATACCAGTTAGTTGAAAATTACAATCTGTATTGGCGGATTCAGTAATCAGAGCTAATAAAATTGTTCTTTCTATTTGCGCAACAGCAATTAGTTCTTTCAGGATTTTAAAAATTTTGTAATATTTGCTACCTAATTCAGATGAAATATATGCCTCGCTGTATTTATCAAAATTATTCAAAATGTCAATTAACACTTTGCTTTCAATATCATAAAAAAAATCATCGCTTATAATCAATTGAATTATAGGATTATTCGCACGATTGTCTCGTCCATGATATTCCTCAATCAAGTATTCGTTCAGAATATCCTCACTAATTCTTATCGAAGCTCTTGTGGGTTCGCCTCTTGATATTATATTCCATGCAACTTTCAATAGTGGATTAATTGAATCAGATTGAATATATTCAGGTAAATTTGAAATTGAAAAAAACAACTTATTTGCATAAAAATCAGACAAAACAGTTTCACCAGTAATTTGTCGAATTTTATCATTAAATTCCTCTATGTAATATCCTGCTTTAAATATTGTCATAATAAATTGATTTTTATTTATTTCCTCCCAAACAATGCCTTTATCACCGCATTTGCAATTAGTTTGTATTTTTCATTCCCCCAGCACTGCTTTTTGCAGCAACATCTGGCTATTTCCATAAAAAGGAACATCTGATTTGCCAAGAATGCTTGTTGGAAGTGTTGAAAGTTCGGTAAGGTTGTCAATTGGTACAAGGATAGTTTTTGCACCGTTTTCGGAAAGGAGGGATACTTTGTCGGCAAAGTTTAACGCTCGTTCTATTGCTCCACCGATTGAGATATTTCCTAAAACAGCTAATCCGCCTTTGAGATTCTTTTTATAAATGGCTGAAATAATGGCTACATATACTGCACTACCTATACCGCCACTAATTACCGCTCCCATTATGTTGCTGACTTGTATGTTTAAGTCGTAGCCCGTTAATGAATGTTGTTCGTTGAGTATGCTTTTTTCGTTTGCTCTCAGGTAGTTGTATGTGTTTTTGATATTTTCTCTGACTTCCTGTGAATTTGTGCCAGTTACGTTTATTTTTCCATTACCTTTTAATGCTACTACTTCAATTTTAATCAGTGAGTTGCTTGAACCATCGCTTGTAGCTGTATAGCAAACGCCTGGTGAAAGTGGATTGGCTTCAATCAATGACGAGCCTTTTTCTTCGGGTAATCCCACAAAGATTTCTTCCTGCGTTTCTTTATCAATGTATGAGAAGTTAGTATCCCAAAATTCCATACCACCAATGCGTTTAAGCTGCTCTTTTACACGGCGGCGCATTTCCATAGCTATAATCAAATACTCCTGAATATCGGCTTTGGTGTAATTGCTATCGGGGTGCATGAGTTTAATAAAGCCTGAAACTATACGTCTTACTGATTTAGAATCACGTTGTTTTATGTGTGAACCAAAGGTGAAATACTTATCAATGGCTTCGTAGTAAGTTGTTTTGCGTTGCGATTTTAAAATTTCCGAAAAGAAATCGGTACTAAAACCAAAATGGTTTGTAAAGTTTTGAGGACTGAATTTGGTTATTTCCCAACCGGGTAGAAACAAATTGATACGGTCTAAAAAGGCTGTATCGCTGTTAACTTCAACTGAAAGCGGACTGAATAAATGGGAAGTTTGTAGCACAGTTTCAACCGGTTGATTGATATTTCCATTGAGAATAATAGAAGCAGAACCCGATATTTCGCCCCCTTTCGCCCTTGAAAATGAGCCTGATTCCATATAATCTTTCATTAGTGGAATAGCATCACGATCTTTGAAAAGTTTGTCGGTGCTTTCGTCAAAGCAGATTGCATCCCACAAACCAACAGCACCCACACGTCCAGTGGTGTTATTCACAAAAAGCTGAGCTACCGAACCCTGACCACCTGAAACAAGAATGGCGTAAGGTGTAATTTCTTTGTAGATATATGATTTACCGGAAGAACGTGGACCCAATTCGACCATATTGAAATTGGCTTCTACCAAAGGAATTAATCGGCACAATAACAGGTTCAGTTTACGACTGTCGAAACCTTCGCTGTTTGGTTCGTAGCCTGCACTACGAAGTAAGAGGGTTTTCCATTCTTCTTTGGTGAATTCAGCTCTTTTTTCCGAAATTTTTGTATTGTCGAAACTTGAAAGTTGAATAGGTTTTATATCCCGTACCACAAATGGAAAAACAGTAGAACCAATTGTAACCAATGGGTCGTATTCCATTTCGATAATTGCCCAAATGCCGCCTAATAGTAGCTTTTCATGGGCTTTTACAAGTTCATCGCTGATATTGGCTTTTTTGATATTGCTGTTGCTTATATTTGCCCAATACCTGTCTTTTTGTGCGTCTAACTCTACCGAAATTTTATCAATGATTTTATAGCGTCCTTTTTCACGGAGTTTGGACTGAATTAACGTGCTTTCTTCGGGGTTGACATAGTGGTTGCGAAGTATGGTTTTTACATTTTCCATGCCTTCCTGCATTTTTTGTTCGTCCTCTGTGCTGCATGTATTGGCTAATAAGTATTCCAACACGAAAGCTGGAACATTTGCACCGCCTTTAATGATACCAACAAGGTCTTTTTTTACAACAAAACCTCTGAAATGGTCTAATGCTTTTTTGTCTAAATCGTCTAAAACAATCATAATTGAAAGAATTTATAATGACCCCTAACCCCTAAAGGGGAACTGAGTTAGTATTGTTTTGTTTGTTTTTCATTTATTTTTTGGCTAAAGCCAAGAAATAAATTTTCATATTCTTTTCCTCCGGCTAAAGCAGGAGGCTATTGATATTATAAGAGGCCTCCGAGGTCTCTGGCATTTGATTTTTTAATTGTTGCACTGTCTAACTGCTCTTGTGATTCTACATCAATCAATGAAGCCAAAACAGTATCATTTCCATTGAAATCGAATTCAACAATGTGCGTATTGCCTGAACTTAAATTATAAATACTGCTTGTGCTATATTGTTTGCCATTTGCAAACATAAGTATTTGCACTTTACGGCTCGACGAAAATAAGTCGTTTTTGGCTTTTGAAGTTTCTAATTTTACAGCAAATATAGACCCTGTAACATCGTTGAGTTCCGCTTTATTCCCAATTTTTACTTCAAGCCCTTTGGTCGATTCTTTTACTTTGGAGAAAACAAAGTTTGGAATAATAATTTCCTGCGGTGTGAAACCACCGTGTGAATAACCATAAACCCCTTTTGATTTGAATGGGCGGTGATTTTTGGCAACTACCACATAATTGAAATCTTCGTATTTTTTATCAAAGCAAATCCAATCGGGATTGGTTTGTTTGTCGACAGTACGGATATAGCGTTCGCTTACTTTATTTTTGCCCGAAACGCTTGGCGAAATTTTATCTGCTTCGTCCAATAAACCTGTCAGCACAAAGCCATGGTCGGTAACTAAATGTACTTCACGGTAGCCCATTTTCAACAAAAGCGTTATATTCTCAGCAATGGTTTTCTCAAATTCGCTAAATAATTTTATAGCACCGTGTTGTAGTTTTTCGCCTGTATTATCAATGTCTTTGTAGGTTAACACCAAATAATCGGCTTTGTTGCCGTAGTGGAGTGCTTCCATATCTATGAACGTAATTTCTTTGCCTGATAATTCGACAAGTTTCTTTTCACGGTCTTTGTGAATAGCAAGTACTTCATTGTTTCCCACATATAAAGCTGACATGTTGTGCTCAGTTTCCGAAGGAATATCAGCCAACATGGTATTACGTTCTACCTTGAATTGCTTTTCTAAGGTAGTTGCCACATAATCAGCAATTTCGTAACGCACACCATCGCCTACAATAACAGCAATGCCCGGTTTAGCAGCTTTGAATAAATCAACCAAATAGCCTTGTTGGTCTGATTTGTAAGCAGAAGCATATTCAAACCATTGTTGCAATAATTCGTGATTTCGGGTTTCGTAGTATTCTTGTAGTGGGCGAATTATAGTTTCATCTTGCAAGAAACAAGCGTATAAGTTACGAATAGCTCTGTCCACTTTAGAGAAACTGCCCACATAAAAGTTCGCCACTTTGTCGAAACTGGTACATGTTGTAAGCGGTTTACTATCGAATTCTAACAATGTAATAATATCCTGCCACCATGCCGGAATAAGTTTCTTTACTTTTTGGGCTTTGGCACGTTCCTTTATTTTGGCTAATTTTTCGTTGATATAGGATTTATCACGCAAATTAGCTGTGATTTCCTGTAATGTTTTATGGTCGATAGGTGAAAAACAATGATTGGGATTTACTCCCCAAACATTGGTAGAGTTATCTATTTTGTATTTAGCAATATAATCATTTAATGAACTGCTGTATGTGTCACTGTCCACCCATTTGTAATATAGTTTTAGCAGTTGGTCGGATACTGAGTTTGCCAATAAGCTATCAAACAGCAGATTTACCACTTCGGTTGCCAAGGTTTTGGGTGGTTTAGCGGTGTAAGGCTGCCCAATGAGTTCGAATAATTTTTCTTCAAATAATCTTCGTACTTCTTTATCCTTACTTTTCAGATAGCTTTCGGGTTCGTGTAAGAATGGCAATAATTCATCTTCCACCGAAATAAGTTCTTCGAGGTTTTGCAGAATTTTTTTCCACCAATCCAGATTTTTACCAACACCTAATTTTGCAGCAGTAAGTAACATGGGACTGTCCATGTTTACCTGCAAGCCTGTATTTGTAAATAACTTGTTTTTGAGCCATTCGGTAGGATTGCTCAAATTAAGACAACCGTGTGTAAAGCAGTAGTCGAACAAAAAACTCAATTTGTACTGTTCGCGCGTAACATAAAAAATAACCGGCTTGTCTTTGTAGTTTGTTTCGGCTTGGTGGCGTAAAAGTAACTCTTCCTGCACCGTTTGCCATTGCTCATTGAGGTTACTGTCAGTTTTTAACAGCTGATAGCCGGAGCCTTCCAATAATAGCAACAGGAAGTCGCATTGCCCTTTTGGGTCAATAATAACTACCCGATTACGAAGCTGTAATTGGTGTTCAATATCTTGTAAAAACCATTTGTCTGTCATATTTATTCAATTACGAATTAGGGATTGATTACTTACGAATACTTATATATGCTTGTTCAGGGTGATTTACCATGTCTTTATACAGGTATTCTATTTGGATATTCATTATAGGTTGAATAAATTTCCGAAACGTATATTTTGGCGTTCTACCTATAAGTGTACTAAGTTCGGTCAATCGATAAGCCCTTCTGCAACATAGTTCCTGTATGAGTTTCTGAATATCTTCAGGTTTCGATTTTACTTTCAGGTTATCAATTACAAACAAAAGTTCGGGTGTTAATTCATTACGCAAAATAGTTAGATTAAGTGGTGCACTTTCGCTTGGAGGTGGTGCACTTTCGCTTGGAGGTAGTGCACTTTCGCTTGGAGGTAGTGCACTTTCGCTTGGAGGTAGTGCACTTTCGACATAAGTAGTTGAAGATAAAGTAATAAAGGTTTTACCAGGAATGTAATATGTAGCTCTTCCTTTACCTTTTGCTTCAAGAAGTTCATCATCCCTCATTTTTCGCAAATCAGAACTTGATTTTAAAACATCTACACCACTAATTTGTCGAAAGGTTTGATTGTCAATAGCACCTGCTTCACGGACAAAAATAAGTGCTTTCTTTTGATTATCATTTAATTGATATTCTTCAAAAAGGGCCAACCAATTCAAATCATCTTCATTTAAGAAGTGGTGCAACAATAAGCGGGCAACAAAGTGATTGGATTCACGGCTCGATTCAAAAGTAGGTGGTGCTAATTGGGAACGCTCCATAAGTTTACGCATAGAGCGAATGCCTGAACCTTTTGTTTCGGCAAGGTCTGTTTCGTGAAAAATAGCTGCAATAAATTGATTTCTTGTTTCAGAACCGGGTTCGCCCAGCATTTCTTCAGGCTTCAAGGAGAATCCGGGATTAATGATTTCTATCCGATTATCGTAACGTATAATTTGAGTGGGTCTGTTTTCCCTGTACGAACGGTGCATCAATGAATTTACGACCGCTTCGCGCAATACTTTATAAGGCAAACCCGACGTGTTATTTGCCTGTATATCATTCTCATTCAACACAAAACCACGAGGCAAATCAGAATTTATAGCATCTACTGCACGATAGGCTAATTGCAGCAGTGAACCCCGCATATCAATGGTATTGAACCGATTATCGGGGTCTTCTACCCAACGCATGCCCGGAACACGGATATAATCTACCCGCATCATAGGCATGCAACGTCGTTGAGCTGCTTTAGTACCGAATAAAAGCAAGCCGCAAATGGTCAGTTTTGGTTCATTGCCTCTTGTAATGCAGTTAAGCGACAATAATAATTCTTTATCAGAATATACTAATTCTTCGGCATCGGGCTTGGTGTTGGCTCTTAAACGGCGATATAAATCAATAGCAGATTCGTCAATATCGTTCAAATCGGTATCATTCAGCACTGTAGCATCGAAAGAACCTTGTTGGGCATTGTAGAAAATACGAAGATCGTCTTCGGTACAACTTTGGTCGGTAGATCCAATTCTTCTGAAAGCACCTTTGGGCAATCCTTTTCGTTTAAAAAATAGTGGTTTTTGTTCGGGAGCTAATTCATTGATATAGATCTTAATCACCACTTTGCCATTCACCATTTCAGTTTCAATAATGGGACGAACCGGCACATTAAAGCTATCGGCACATTGCGAGGCTAAGTCTTTTTGCACCTTATCGGCTTCTTTTACACCACAAATAGAATAATAAGGGAAAAGCGAATTTTCGTCTTCTTCAACACCTAAAAGGATATAACCTCCACCCAAACCCGGTTCGTTGGAATATGAACAAACAGTTTCCAACACGGAAGTATCAATCGCACTTCCTTTTTTGGCTTCAATCCACGTACACTCATCTTGTGTATTGAGTAATTCAATTATTTCGGGAACGCTGTATTCGGTCATAATAGTTTTTTTTCTGTGTTGTTCAACCCCGCTGGGGTTGTGTATTCATTTTTGTTATCATCCCCCAGATAAATCCGGGGGTTATGCATAGTTAACTCCTACGGAGTTTAAATTTACCAATCCGCATACAGATATTTTACCAACTGATTTGCTTTCAATACTTCGGCTTTGAGCATTCCTTTTTTCTGCAACGGTGCTATGTTTTTGCCTACGCCATCATCCAGTATGGGGTTGTAGCCCTCGGCAATGAGTTCGTCAATTTTGGCGGTAAAGTGTTCTATTTCGCGCAATTGCAGGCGAATTGTTTCTTTCTCGTTTTGTGCCGCAGCGGTTTCTACGCCCGTAAGCTGTATAAGGCGATAGTCCAAATTCTCAACACGGTGCGTGAGGTAAGCCGATTTGAGCTTGAACAGGCTGTCTCTGTTCCATTTGTAAATTATTACATACGCTTCGAAGCCCTGGTTAGCGCCGCTACTGAGGTGCCAGATAAAGGGTGTTTTGGGCAGGTACATAAACAGATTCAAATGGTCGGAAAGATTTTTGAAGAAATACTGCTCAATGTATTCGTTTACAGGGCGACCGAGCAAGTTATCTAACTGCATAAACTGCGCCGAAGTGAAGCCATTGGCAAGGCAATGCTGCTCCAACCTATCCAACAAACGAGGTTCACCCGGCAGACCTACCAGCGGCACAATGCCGTCTTCGTCTTCCATCAGGATGGTGCGAAGGGCATCAGCCAAAAACTCCAACGTTATTTCGGCAGCTCGTGCTTGTGGCAGTACTTTGCTTTGATTGAACCACAAACATACATCCAGCGGATTTACTTTGTTGCGAATACAAAATTCTTCCAAATCGTTGTTGCTTTGGTAAAGCGTAGCCAACCCTTCAATGATTTCACGCTTGCGGTCGTCGGTATATTCAATAACCGGCAACTTCCCAATATGCTCCAACAACAACTGACGCACTTCTTCGCTGATACCCAACTCAGAACTCCGAACGCTTAACTCAAAATTTTCTTTCGCTTCATCCGTAACTCCCAATGCTCCAACCGAAACTCCCATTTTAGCTTCTACCTGCGCACGGTCTTCATCGCTTAGCTCATATACTTCGTAAATTAACTCATTGATAATGGCTTCATTCAGCAATACTGTGGCTAATTGTACATTTTCGTAGTTTAGATAACTTTGAACCCGCTCTTTCAATGAAGTTTCTGAAAATGCAGATAGGGGATTTTTCGAGAAGTTGGTTTCAAATACACAATTAGAATTAACAATTTGTTTTGTTTCAATATTTATTTTTGATAAAAATGAAATTTTGGTAACAATACTTTCATTTGAGACAAATGGAATGCGCTTCAAATCTTGTGGTTGAATGTTTACTGTTGGATTTAAACAATCAATAATATAAAATGTAAGTTTTGAGTTTAACAATCCAATCAAATATTCTAAAGACGTATAATTGTCCTTTAAAAAGATTGAAGAACCACCAATGTCAAACAAACAATAATCAGGCAAAAACCTAAACGAAGCACCTTTAGAGCCAGAAGCCGAATAAGTCAGTCCTTTTCTAAAATAATAATCTTGCGCATGCAAGTCTTGTCCACAAGATTGAAGATAATTCTGCAAGTATGTTCCGTCATTCTTCCAATCAACAACACACCATAGATTGCCATCCCATTTGTTGTATGGTCCACCTTTTGAATAAATTGCCCATCTTCTATTACCTCTATCATTATCTTTATTTAAAATAATATCATCAGAACCAACTTCCCACCAAAAACGTAAAAATCTATTATTATTTGAAGTTTGAATGCCTGCTCTAATGTCTACCGTATCACCTAATGCTTTTTCCTTAAACTTCTCCCTAAACCCATCACTAATCCAATAGATAAAAGGCCAACCATCAATGATTTTGAGTTTGGATTGGGGAAGCGTATAAACTCTGCTGTTATTACGTTGATTTACAGCATCGTCATAAGCCTGAACCAATGATTCTTGCTTGTGTTTTTCTTGTTGATTGGCAGTGATATTGAAATAAACACCTGGCTTGTCACTTTTTGTTTTACTAAGCACATACCAAGTAGCATCCAACAAAATGCCAGTACCAAAAAGATTTACTCTATCCAAACCATAATCCACCATTAAATCAATGTGCGTATGTTCAATCATATATTTCCGAACATCTTCGAATGATTTTATAAACATAAATGTATGCGGGTGAATAATGCCTATCAAACCATCTTCTGTGGTTAATTCGCAGCAACGTTTTACAAAACTTGCATACAAATTGGTATTGAACTTATAGGGTTTTGTGTAATTGGCATTAATAAAAGTTTTGAGTTCGTCGCCAAAGTCTGCACTATCGGTATAAGGTGGATTAGCTACTGCCACATCGTATTTTTGGGTAAGGAGTTGCAGAAAAGTAATGGCATCCTGTGTTTTTGTATTCAGAAACGAACTGCCTTGCTTGGCTGCGTTTTGCTCTACGGCACGTTGCAGGTTAATAAAGAAGTTGTTGCGGAATACTTCGTAATTTGCCAGCGTATTTTCTTCGAACATGGTAAGCTGTGTGCGGTCGAACTGTTGTTTCAGTCCATGCAGTTGTATGCTTAGTTTTTCTTCGAGGCGTATGAGCGAGCCAAACTTGTAGGCCTGTTGCAAATCGGTCCATATATCGCGGATTATTTCTTTCTGCCGACTGTCTAATGTTGCTCCACTCTCGAACATATCCTTCACCTGCTCGTATTCGGGCAGCCAGAAGTCGGAACTTACCACGTTGAAATGATCAATTCGAATGCTCCGTTTGCGGCGTTTGGCTTTAATGTACAGTCCGAGTTGTGCCAGCTGAATGGCGCGGTCGTCGAGATCCACACCGTGCAGGTTGTTTTCGATAATGAGTTTGGCAATTTGGTTTTCGTCGTAGTCGGCACCGTAGTTTTCTATCTGGTCGAGGTAGAGGTCGTAAAACAAATCGAACGCATAGAGCATAAAGTTACCGCTACCGGTGGCAGGGTCAATTAAGCGTATTTCTTTGAGCGATTTCCGTTCACGGGTTTGGGTAGCCGGGGCATTGGCTATTTTGTAGTTGTTTTTTATGTCGCTGTCGGGATACATTTCCAGGTAGAGTTTTCCCAGACTGTTGTCAACCAAAAACTTCACCACCCAACGAGGAGTATAAACCTGACTTTGAATGCTAACTTTGTTGTATTCAGTTTTATCGCCCGAAGCTTTGTGGTCGGCTTTTTTCTGGTTGTTGTAGCTTTCGTACAGCCAGCCCAGCACATCGTCGCTTCGCCAAATATCGTTTTCAACTTGTGCATCGGTTTCCACCTGATTGAAAGCGGTAATAATACCGCTGAGTTCTATAGCCGTAGGCAATAAATGGTAAGGGTGCGAGGTGCTGAATAAGGGAATTTCGGCAGATAGGTTGGTGAATTGATTTACCATAAACGCCACCAATCCTTCAGCTTCTTCTGCTCGTTGTTCGGGGTTTTGCTCTAACCATGCCAAGTGAGCAAATGACCTTCCACCGTGTGTTTCTCGTTGGGTAATAATTTCAGGAAACAGGGTATGAGCTTCCATTACTTTGAGGGTAGCCAAGCGGTTGAAGAGCGTGAAGGTAAGTTCTTCCACCAATTTTTCGTAAGCAAGGGCAGGTGTTCCGGTTTCGGAAATAAATACTTCCCGAACGGTTTCTATGCGTTTGCGTTCATCTACATATTCGCCTGGGATATTGTCAATTGGCGTTAATTGACCTGCTGTGATTCCCATACGGCCAAGGCGGTTGCGAAATGCTTTGTCAATGAGTAAGCGGATATGGTCGGAATAGTCGGATAGTTTCATAGAATATAATTTATAGACCTGCCCCCTAACCCCCTAAAGGGGGAATAAGACTTGTCCTCTGATTATTTGTTAGTTGAGTTCTATTTCGTCGTTATCGGAAACGGAAGCAAGTTTTTGTAATTCTTGGCGTAGCCATTGTTTGTAGACTGATACTTTTATTTTTTTGCCTGGTAAGCTGGATACGAAAGTTTTGGGCATGACAGGCTCTTTTTCAACTGTTCCTCCTCCTGTAGGTGGTATAATTACAAGTGGTACAACACGTATTAAACTTGCCTGAATAATATCAATATCTGTTTTTTTGCTACTGTACAAGTCAATAAACGACAGTACTTCGGAATAGGTGAAGCGGCTTTGTTTGTCTTTTACATCAAACTCCAATGAAATGGTAGATTGTGTGCGTTGTGCAGCGTATTGTACCAAACCGTTTGCTTTGGTAAGTGCGGCATTGTTCAATCCCGCAGGTAATCCGTTGATTTCTAAAATCAGTGCTTCGGCATCAGTTTTTAGTTGGCTGTATTTTTCGGAAAGTACAACTACGGCTTCCGAAAAAAGTTTATGATATTCGTCTTTAATTTTCTGAGTAGTTTGCTGCAAGGCTGCAAAATTGCTCACCACATCTTTGGTCAGTAAATTATTAAAATCCCCATTCAGTTGTAGAATGGTTTCGTTTGTTTTGGCCGCTTTGTTGAGTTCGTCGGAAACCGCCACCACAAAGTTTTTCCACTCGTTTACTTTGGGTAAACTGTTGCGAATAAATTTCTCTACCTTTTCAATGGCTTGTATCGAAGCAATAAACGGATTTTTAGCATCCAGAAAATCAACTGCTCTGTCAATGTAGTTTGATTCACTTACTGCCCCTGTAAAATTGAGTAGCGCATCTTTTTGCGATTCAATGGTTGGGAATAGTTTTTCAAACTCTTTTACAGTTGCTTTGAGAGTTGATACTTTTTCGGTAAAATGTTTTGCTAAGTCTCGCACAGCATTTACCAATTCAAAATCGTTGGTGTTGTAGTCGATTTTTCGTCCAATGTATTTATCTACTTCAATATCCAAAAGGCATTGTGCCAATTCCTGTTTTTGAACGGCAGAGAGCGATTTAGAGATTTGTTTGAATGACGCTTTGCGGAATTCCCTTGCAGCAGAGAACATAGTTACCACGCTGCTATCTTTCCACGAGAAAATATCGTTTCCGTTGTATTTGGCAATGATTTTACCTGCACGCAATAAAACGGCAACCGTTGCACTCACCGTGCCCAGAATATAGCCTGTTGGTGGTAGTTCCAGGTCTTTTTCGAGCGTTGCACCGTCCACAAAAGTATTACGAACTTTGTAAATTACTTCTTCCGTAACTTTCAGATTATTTCCAATAAAATTGCCTTGTGCATCGAAAAACTGAAAATCAGTACCGTGAAAATATTGTTGCAATCGGGCGTTGTTTGTTTCTTTCACCACACTCAGTGCCACTGTTTCGGTCAATTGAGCCGAAAGGCGTTTGCTGTATACGTTCTGAATAATGTGGCGTTGCTGGGTTTGAATAGTGCCTTGCCAATTGTTTGTGTCTAATTGTAGTGTGTTGTACAAGTAAACAGCCGTGGCATTAACAAGTGATTCTTCGATTAATGCCGTAATGCGACTTTGTTTTTCTGTTTTGGCGGTGGAAAAACTCAACATGATTTTTCCCTCGTCCGAATTGGGGTTGTTGTATTTTTGCTCCAGATAGCCAATCCGTTCCACTTCGTCAATCAATCTGTCCAGTTCGCGGAACGAGCGATTGTCGGGCACTAACCAAATCAGGTCTTTATCATTTTGGTGTTGTACTTTCAGGGTTTCAATATCGGTATTCCGATCATCACTTATGTTGTAAAGACTTTTCAGTTTTACTTTCAGGTATTTCAACGCCGGATTGGTGAGTTCGTCATCATTATCGGTGGTAATGTAAAAATCGTATTGCAGGCTGCTATCGGCAATTTTGGCAATGGATTTAATGAAATTAGCTGTTTTATAAGCTGTTACCACTTGTTTCTTTTTTACAAAACCCTGAACGGTAAATCCGTTCATCTCGTCCAACAAACGTTGTTCAATATCCGAAGTTATGCGGTAGGTTTTGTTGGTGTCCAATAAAACCTTGGCTTCGGTGAGTTTATCCAATGCTTTGGAAATCTCGTCCTGTACTTTGTGGAATTGTTCAGGGTCGCTGGTAAATGACTTTACAATGTTGGGTAAAGTTGTAGGTGCAACCTCGGCTTCGGAAAGGAAATTGATTGTTTCCAATAACTTACGACCCGAAATAGGGGAATGTTCTTCTTTTAGGATACGTTCTGCATTGTCGTAGCGGCTCACCAAGCGCACATTGGGCGAAGGTTGTGCTTGTTTGCAAATTTGCCAACCGGTAGTGGTTTCAAAAATTGGTTTATTCTGTAATTCTTTGTTCAGCAAATCGTAAGTGGTAATAATCATACCACGAGCAGCCACTTTGGTAGAGGCATAACCTTTGGTGCCAAAGAGGAAATTTTGTAACAAATCGAACTGATACTTGTAGAAAGGATAATAAGTTGAATAGGTATCAGCAGAATCGGTTTTAGAAATACCTGCACCAATGAGCGAAGCATGGTCGGCAATTTTACCCGAATGTTTTTGATAATGTTCTTTCAGTTGCGCAATACCCGCATCTGTTTTTTTCAATAACCGGTTGCGAATAATCACATCCACTTCGGTCGATTCCAAATGCACTTTTGTTTTAAAGCGGTCGGTTACTTTGGTCAGTTGTGCTTTGCTCACATTGGAGTTATTGATTACATCGTCTAACTTTTCCTGTGCAATGGCAATGGTCCACACTTTACCGCCCAATGACGAAAGGGCTTCGCTCAGCCCTTCGAGGTCTAAGAGCGTGAATTTCTGTGGGTTGATTGCTTCGCTTGCTTCGTCGAAAAGGAAAACTACTTTTTCGTTTTTCTCTATTTGGAAGTAGTTTGACAGTTGTTCTTTCAGACTGGCTGCGCTGAATTGGTCTGTTTCCCGACGTATGGTTTCGAGCATGCTCTTGTAATCGTCCTCGGTATTCCCTTTTTGTATATAAATATTCTTGGCCACTTTGGCATACTCCATTAAACGGTTTTTTATATCACCCCAATTCGTCCCGGTATTTCTAATTACAAAATCTGCAATGTTGGTTGTATTTTCATCAATCATCAACTGATAAAGAAAATATCCGTGTTCATTCTGAGGCAGTTCCAATGTTTTCAGAAAATTGCTGAACAAGGTGTATGAAAGCCCTTTGGTAGTGTCCTGTTTGGCAATATCCAAAAACACTACTCTTGCGTTTTCGCTATCTAACCTACGGATATTGTTTTTTACCAATGCTTCATCGTCAATGCCAGTGAACCGTTGAATAATACGGTCTCGCGCTGGTGTTCCTGCAATAATTCTGTTGCTAATAAGGTAACCCAACATTTTACCAAAGTAGGATTTTCCCGAGCCATAAAAACCCGAAATCCATACGCCCGATTCTTTGATAGAGGAAGTAAAAACAGTTGAAAAATCAGAATATTCAGTTGCTAAGCCATCTGTAACAATGTAACTTTCAATTTCCGATTGAATTTCTGATTCTGAAATATCTTCTAAGTCGATTACATTTTTAATGTCTTCGGCAAGATTGATTGTAAGCAGGTCTTTTATAAACATAGGGGAAAATAATTACGAATTGACAATTACGAATTACGAAAAAAAACTATGAATTATGGTCGTTGATAATCATACAACGGTATTTTGAAGCTGGACGCTTCGACAAGAAAAGCAGTTTATCCCCTTCGGTAGTGGCAGGATAAAGCACAATTAATGGCAATGCTGATTTCATTACAACCTCATGCTCCATGATATGAATGTTATCAATATGACTGCCATACAAAGCACCTGTATTGGTGAGGACAGGTATTTTGTTGTTTTTATAACTGGTCGCTATTACTTCAATAATGTGCTGAAACAAATCTCCTTCATCGTCGGTAGATTTGAAAACCTGAGAAACTGAACCCCGAAGTAAATCGAATGTTTCGATTAAAACCTCTTTGTTTGTGTTTACGAAATTTACCAATAAATCATTCAAATCTATGATTTGATAGGTTTTAGCATCCAGCATTTCAGCCATTTTGGATATAAAAACACCTTCCTGTTTTGGGTCGCAAACAATGAGAATAGAATTTCCACCGTTGGCATTCAGTCGGATTTCCGATTGTTTGTCGGATTCGACCAAGCGTTTGGTTTGATTAATAATCAGTTCCGGGTTTTGTAAGCTCATTGTAAATGTTTTGATAGTTGATAATTGGTTCAATTTTCATTTTTTCGCCATTGAAATTCAGGTTGTAGTATTTGGAGAATCTCTTTTGCATGACTCGTTCGATAAACGATTGTTTTTCCAGAAAGCAATACTTTAACCAAGGGCTTTCGAGGATATTTGGTTTTTGCTCTACGCTAAGCAGCCAATATACAAATACAACAAACATTTTATCGTTGAGATATGTATGTGAAATGGTTTTATTGACAGAACCCTCCATAAAATTGAATTTTTTAAGCAAGGTGAGGTATTTTGAAGCTGTAGTTTCAATGGTAGAATCAGACCATTTTTGAAGATCATGTTCTGATTGTTTTAAGTCATTGAGACAAGCAGTTACTTCGGTAGTTTTAATACCTACTCTGCCACTGTACATGGCAGGAAAGAAAACGGATTGATTGAGATAATTCAACAACTCATTGTTGTTGGAAGCATTCAGGAAAATTAGAAATAAGCTATCAATGGAAATAGATTCAACTGAAACAATACTTCTGAAAATATGCTCTAACTCATTGTTCTTGAAATTAATAAGTGTGCCTGTTATTGCCTTCTCGAAACGCTGTACCGACTTATCCGTTTTGATAGCCGTGTATGCACGGTGTCCGCCATTTTTGTTGAGTGATTCAATGGAATCATTCAAAAAAAGAGTTATCAGATTCAAATCCGGTAAGCTCCCTATAACGTTTATATCAGAATTAATGGTCATAAAAAGTAGAAATATTTTTTGGGCACCTATAGAATGCAAAGATAGAGAAAAATTGTGAAACGGCTTTGCCAATTAGCTTAATCAGATTGTAAATAATCAATGAAAAATTATGCAAAGATAAAGTGGTGTTTTGACAGATTATGTCAAAACCTCAGTCGCACTTATTATTTGGTAATGATTCAATAAAATCACTTATATCAGTGAGATTGAAAAGTAAGTTATTACAGAGAGCGAAGCTCGAAATGTACTTGTTTGAAGCCAGCAAACGAATTGTTCGTTTGTTGGATTGTAAAAGTTTGACCACAGTTCGACTGTGGACAAAGTGATTTCGGTCGGAGTTGAAATGTTTTTTTCGATACTCACGGATATCGAAAAGTATTTCGGTTTTGTGTCGAGTGAGAATAACAAGCTTTTTTTCGAGGTAGATTTCATCGAGTGCTTGTTGGTGTTTGCGCTTTTGGTATGGGGTGGGGAGTGTTTTCATTTGAGTATTATAATTCAATTAAATCTAATTTATTGATAAGGGTTAATAATGCAGGATTTTTTTCAATCATTTTTACTAGTGCTGGAGTGAAAGGAATTTGAATTGGATGTGATTGAATTGGTATAGTTTCTGTTGGTTGAAGTGTTGGTTTGCTTGTAAGCTGATTAATCATGTAGTCAGCTATATCAAGCCCTTTGGCTTTGGCTTCGGGAGTTGAAATGTTTTCCAAAAGGGTTGAAACAGATATGTTGCAACTGCATTGATTTTCTATTTCAATAGCTTTGTCAAGCCATTTATTGTAGCCGTTTAAGTCCGGGTAAAGAATGATATTTCTGTTATTTAGAACCTGACATTTTTCAATGGAAAGATTGCCAATTCCTCCGGTAGCAAGCCAAACTTGCTCCGGGAAGATAGCTGCTGAAATGAGTGCTGATTTTTCACTTTCGACAATGCAAACAACAGCTTCGGGGTGTAAACCCAGAAGGTGTTCGCCAAAGAAACATTGCTGAAGATTGAAATCTTCGGACAATGTGCCTGATTTTTTGAGTTTATTATGCACCCAGTCGATTGCGCCTGATTCATGCTTAATACGTTTGCCTGTAAGGGGATCGTATTGCATGATTTTTCCTGTTCGGACTTTGCCTTTTATGTCTATTTGCCAATAGATTACTTCTTTGTTTTTGGTTGCTCCAAGAGCGTATTTATCGCCAATGGAGCTTATTTGTTCTGTAGTGAGGAACTCACAAAGAAAGCGAACAAAGTTACTTTGGTAGCTGGCTGAGTGTTCGACATAGGTGAAAGGGATTGTGCCGATTGGTTGAACTGTTTGTTGCTTAGCAACAAATGGTTTTGAATAATGAAGATCACAAGCTTGACTTGTGGTTTCGTTCAAGTCTGGATTATCAATGAAAAATTGCCTTGGTGTATAATGATAACCACATTTTGATTCGCGATTGCACTTGCCGACTTTTTTGTTAATAAGTTGGTGCGTATTGCCATCGAAATAAAGTGTAAAGCTTTGTTTCTTTCCACATTGGGGGCAGGTGTGCCGGGTGGAAATGCCTTTGTATTTTTGAAGGTATGGGGGTGCGTACATTATTTAAAAATTAATGGTTGCGTGAATAGTGAATAATGAATAATGGCGTAAAAAACTGAATGTATGAAGTTTAGCCAAGTATTCATTATTCATTGAATAGTGAAGCGAAACATAGTATAGTGAACGTGTGAATAAACAATATATAAGTATATATTTGATTATCAGCAAAATGAAAAGATATTCATTATTCATTATTCACTTTGGTAATCTGCTTATTGTTGGTTGTGACATGTCAGTTATCTTTGCAACTTCCGTTTGTGTATATCCTTTTGCCAAAAGTTGTTTAGCAAGTGATTTCATGTCCGTTTTGGTGTTGTCGCTTTGCTGGTTTGCAAGTTTTTCTACTTTTAAACCACATACTATAAAATACCTGCAAATGTCAATTGCATATTGCATTGTATCCACTGTTATAGTTCTATCCACATTTAAACCATTCGGATAGGTTTTAATAACTTCGATAGTTAGTGCAATACGTAAAACATGAATGCGAAAACGTGAATATAATGCATGTCGATATGGAATATCGGTTCTGTTTCTTTCCCGAACCATTTCATTGACAAAATCAATATATTTCAGCTTCGCTTCAGAAGAAAGGGTTAATGTGCCAAAACTAACTGAATGTAAATGTTCTATTAGTTTTTTGTATCTCTCTACATAAGCCGGATTTGGTATTTCTTCACTGTAATATGGCTGTTTTGCTTCATCAGGGAATGCAAATAGGATACGTTGTGCAAAGCCATTTTCTTTCAGTTGATTTTCATTTAAAGTTGCCGGCAGAATCTCAGGTTGAATACCACCAATTATTGAATAAAATGGATCAGTTATTCTTATATGCTCTTTGCTTACTCTTGTAACTGTAAAAGTGCCATTTGTAAACATAGATAAGTACCTTGATATTTCACCACTTTTTGAGTATCTACCGAAATCAGCAAACCATCCACTGAGTTCATCCCTGAGAAGTGTAAGACCCCCGTTTTGTTGTAAGCATGGATATAAACTTTCGGGTGTCGCGTCATCAATAAGTATCATTTTTAGCATAGGCATTGGAGGAATGTCAGTTTTCTCTTTTTTTGCAATTGTTGAAGCTGATTTCCATAGAATCATATCACTAATATATTTTTCATGACTTATTTTGTCAAGATCATATATAGGTTTAAAAGCGATTTTCATAGGTATATCTTTACCAATACCTGAAGAGCCTATGTACATCATCCATAGTTGAGGATAGTTTTTGTATTTACCATCATCAACAATTGCTTTTTTTCGAACAACAGAGCCACATGCTACAAGAAGAGTACAAGCGAAGTATTCTAATGGACTAGCATATACTTTTACACTATCATTTATTAGATCGGCAAGAACTTTGGGCATTCCATACATTGGGAAAGGATTTGCTTCATTTTTACCTGATTTATGCTCTATCTCTGATTGAATTTCCTTGATAATATCTGTATCTTTGTTTGTAATTATTTCTTCTACCCCCGAGGACTTTGGCGAGTCCAGGGGGCTTTTATTTTCTTGTGTCATAGCTTTTCGGATTTAGTTGATTTACGATAATTACGAATCAAAAGTTCCTGTATATCAGAAATACGGTAATATATTTTACTACCTATTTGTGAATACGAAATAGTGCCAGAGTCACGCCATGTTTGCAGTGTTTTTAAGCTCACATTGAGGTGTTTTGTAAGCTGTGAGTTTTCAAGAACCTGAATTGAATCTGGTATATTATTCTTTTCAAGCAAGTTGATTAGTTCAGACAACTTCTTTTCAATCTTCAAATAATTGTTGTCGGCTATTTTCAAAGATTTACGCTTTTCATCTTCTTCGTCGAATTTCTTGTATAGATCAGCAACAACTTTTTCTAGGTGCGATTTGTAGTCGTTAGGTATGGTGTTCATTTTCGGCTAGATTTAAGAGGTTTGACAAACGCTGTTGCAGGAATTGTCAGTAATTCATCACGGGTTTGTTGTCGACCGTTCTGAATCCATGAGGTAAGCTCTGTTTCTGAGAAATAAAGCCGCTTTCCCACTTTAGAAAAGGGGATTGTACGTTTGCTTACAAATCCGTAGAGTGTAGGCACGGTAAGATTGACGAACTTGGCAGCTTCGGCAATTGACATTGGTTTGTCAGAAGCTACACGATTAATTGATTGTTGCGATTTAAGCAACTGTTCGAGTGAGTCTACTTTTTCAAGTAATAAACTCACTGCTTGAGGAAGGTTTTCGAAAGATAATACATTTGTATTCATTTTTTATTGTGCTTTGTGTGGCACAAAAAAAATGTGCCACTGGTTAGTATGGCACAAATGTAGAATATTTAAATCATGTAAGTTATTGATATTCAGTTGTTTATAGTTGTCTGAAAACTACAAACAACTAGACAACTGGATTTTCTATTATTTTGGTGAGTTTTTCTTTGATTTTGATATAATCGGCATCGATTTCTTTTTTAGTTGGAAGATTTAATTCGTTTGAAAAAGGGTTGATATATTTGTTTACAGCTTGAAATTTATCAAAAGAGTTATCTTCTTTGAATAACTGAATAAATTGCTTTCTTGAATGCGTTTTGGAATTTGAAATAATTGAAATGATTTTGTTTTCCTCCTGTAATATATAAATTAAAATTGCCAGCCGTTTGCCTTCATAAGACTTAAATTCATATTGTATTTTTTTTATTACCTCAATAACTTTTACCTCTGTTAGAAAGTCAATTAGAGTTATGGGTTGATTCTTGCTTGTTAGTTGTGTTGTATGTTTTTTTTGTGAATATTTTGAATTGTTAAAATTTGTAATACTTTTAGCTAATTCAATTGATTCGATATATTTGTCAGCTCTATTGTTTGTGATTTTCATTCCTGTAGATAGTTCTATTAAGGAAAATGATAATTTATTTTTGAGTTTTATTGAATCTAGTTCGTAATTGGTGTATGAAGCTAGATTGCTAATTGTTAATTCGCTTGTAATTTCACTTGCTTCTTCAACTAGTAAGTCTTTGGTAATTGATAAGGAATAAAAGTGTGATAAGCCTTTTGAGAACTCAGCTTTTAAAAATATTGTACTAATAATATCGTATATAAAAGTGTTGAATTTAATGTATTCAATAGAAACTTTATCGTTATGGATTTTAGTAAAAATTTTAAGCGACTTAAGATAGTTCTTCTGGTTGTCGAGCAGTATATCTTCATCTTCAACGGTATAATTATTGAAAAATGAATTCGGATCGTTTTTAAGCTCATTTGTTATTTTGTAAATGCAATCTGACAAGTTTAAAAATGAAATAAAAAATTCAATTATTTCAGGAGTAATTTCTTTATTGTGCTCTTTGGCGAGTTTTTTTAATTCTTCAAGAAGTTTTTCCATATTTCAGAAGTTCATTAATTTTTTAGTCAAATCTTCAATGCTATCATCTTCGAATCCACTAAAATAGTTTTGAGTGGTTTTTAAATCAGCGTGTCCAAGCTGCTCACTTACTAACTCCATACTAGCTCCGGATTTTATTGCATTGGTGCTGAAAGAGTGGCGAGCATAGTAAGTAGAAATGTTTTCATCGATACCAACGACTTTAGCCAATTTTTTCAAGCCCTGATTAACCGAACGTGTGAAATTTTTAATTGCAACCTGCTTTTGCTCCGCAGTCATATTTTCATTAATGATATTAAAAACAAACGAGTTTGGTTTTAAATCCGGATTGCCATATTTTTTGATAACATCATGTGCAAAAGCCGTCAAATATACGGAAATTTCTGTTTGTTCAGAAGTAGTACTTTCGGTTTTTTTTCTAAAAAACTTCAAACGATTGCCATCAATCTGATTGTATTTGAGGTTTGCTATATCTTTAAAGTTCATACCGCTGCAATTGTATGAGAAAAAGAAAAAATCTTTTGCCCGGGTTCGTTCAGGCGATCCTTCAGCTTCGAAAAGCTTTTTGAGTTCATCTTGTTTTAAGGATTTCTTTACCTTACGTACTTTAGCAATTTTGTATTTAGTCTTTTCCTTGCCAAATGGGTATATTTTATTTGAAATGTCTCCGTTGGTAATGGCAGTATTGAAAATGGCTCTGAGCGCACGTAAATACATACTGACAGTGGTTGTACTCTTGCCATTGTTTTTCATAAATTCTTCGTATCTTTGCAACCAATCAGGCGTGATTTCTGTAAACAATAATACATTGTTGTTTTTAGTTTTCAGAGTTGAATTGAACTTTTTAAGCGAGTTTAAGCTGTTTTGGTAGTTGTCTGCATTGCCAATTCTTCCATGCGATCTGTTGTCATCTATGGCGTATTTAAAGGCATCAAAGACATTTGCTTTGTTGCGTGGTTCGGAAAACATTTCCTTTTCGAATTTCTCAAATGAAAAGGGAATAATGCTCTCGGCAATCTCACAAGCTCTTGATAAAAGTTTGTTTAGCTCAATGGAAAGTTGAATGTATTTACCTTTTGGTTTATTGGACCTGGCAAGTTCAAAATCTTCGGGAGTCATTTTATAGTTGGTACTATACATTTTTGTAACTCCTAAAGAGGGGGACAATACTCTTAGCTTGACAATGTAAATACCTGAATTCCTTTTAATTCGTTGGTCGTGATAAATGGTAATTGAGCAGTCCATACAAGTATGTTTTAAAGTTGACTATACATTTTCTATACATTTTGTACTACAAATATACACAAAATAAACGAATAACAAACATATAATAACAATAAAATAATTATATATTTCATTGTTTTTCAGCACAATAAATGTAATACTGCAAAATATAAGGTAAGTCAATTTATGCTTTGGGAGCAGGGGGTCGTGGGTTCGAATCCCGCTACCCCGACTAAAAAAAGGATTTACTGATTCATCAGTAAATCCTTTTTTTTTTCAAATTTATTTTGTAGTGTAACCAGGTGGTTAGTACATCCCTATTTTGGAGTCGGGAGGATCGCGAGTGCGGATCCAGATACCGCTTCACGAAAAAGGATTTATCAAACGATAAATCCTCTTTTTATTTGACTTAATAATTTAAAATGAAAGCATTTTTTTGATATTTTCTACTGACCATCAGGTATTTCAGGCTCCACCAATCGTTTTAGTTTGTCCAGCGACTCCTGCCAGCCTAAATAGCACATTTCCAAAGGTATCATATCTGGAATTCCCTCCTGTATAACAGTTAGTTCGGTGCCACATATTACTTTTTTAAGCGTAATAGTGGTAATCATTTGCCCGGGCATTGAAGGGTCGTCGAACTGATCGGAGTACTTCAAAAGTTCGTTGGTTGCAATTTCCAGATATTCACCGCCAAAAGAATGGCTGCTACCTGTCGAAAAATTAGTAAATGTCATTTTGTATTTTCCCCCTGCTTTTACATCCATTTCGTGAACTTTACATATAAAACCATAAGGAGGAAGCCATGCAGCCATTGCATCGGCATCAGTAAATGCCCGAAATAATTTCTCCGGACTTGCAGTTAAAACTCGGTGTAGTGTTACAGTATTTGTTGCCATTTTTCTTCATTTTAAATTTTACAACTAACATAACAACATTTTTTTTCGAGATTTGGTTCGAATCCGGCTACCCCGTCACAAAAAGAACATATTTGTAAATCCTTTTTCTTTTGTTTAAAACAGACAATTATTTTAGAGTGAATTCGTCACAACAGAAGTAACGAAAGAAATAGATATCCTTAAAAAGCATAATCATTTTCTATCATTTATAAAATCATTGTTCCAAGCTATTTCATATCTTTGCAAAAAAAAGCTAAAAGATGAATTGGATTATATTAATCGTTGCAGGTTTGTTTGAAGCTGCATTTGCACTTTGCCTCGGAAAAGCAAAGGAAACAAGCGGCCAGGAAATGTATTTGTGGTACATCGGCTTTATAGTTACACTTGTCATAAGCATGGGACTGCTAATGAAAGCAGTTCAAACTTTACCTATAGGAACTGCATATGCAGTATGGACAGGCATTGGAAGCTCTGTAACGGTTCTTTTGGGGATTTTTATATTTAAAGAACCTGCCACCTTTCTCCGGCTTTTTTTTCTGTCCACACTTATTGGTTCTATAATCGGACTAAAAGCTGTAAGCTAATACAATTACAAGTCGTTCTATACCCAACCACACAAAGGAAAAGTAATTATGAAACGAGTTATTCTTATTTTCACTGTTTTACTTTCGATGGGTACAATATACGCCCAACAACAATCAAATGCAAATATGAAAACAGCCTTATTACTTATCGACATTCAAGATGACTATTTTGAAAACGGAACAATGGCACTTGTCGGCTCCGACAAAGCAAGTAAAAATGCTAAATTGATTCTTGAACGGTACAGAGCTAACCATCAGACAATAATTCACATACAACACATTGCAACAAGTCCGAATGCAACTTTTTTTCGACCAAATACGACTGGTGCTGAAATCAATAACAATGTAAAGCCTCTAAATAACGAAAAAGTGATTGTCAAACACTATCCCAACAGTTTCAGAGACACCGAACTGGCTGATTATTTGAAGAGTAAAAACATTAGCAATTTGGTGATTTGTGGTATGATGACGCACATGTGTGTGGATGCTACCACAAGAGCAGCTAAAGATATGGGATACGATATTGTGCTGATTGGCGATGCCTGTGCCACCAAAGACCAGGAAATCAATGGACAAAAAGTAAAGGCGGAAGAAGTTCAAAAAAGCTTTTTAGCTGCGCTGAATTATTATTACTCTACAGTGCTCACTACTCAGCAATATCTTGAGATACAAACAAAACAGGATGCCAACCATTAAATTGCATCCTGTTTATAATAACTTTCTGATTGTTTTTACCGACTTATCGTAATCTGAAGTTAACAGGCAATGTATGTTTAACCCGCACCGACTTACCCTCCAATTTTCCGGGTATCCAATTAGGCATCGCATTCACCACTCTTAAAGCTTCAATATCGAGATAATAGTTGGCATTCTTTACGATTTTAGCATCCGTCACTTTGCCATCCTTACCAACCACAAACTGTACCAACACCCGGCCTTCAATGCCAAGTTTTTGCGCTTCTACCGGATAACGCACATTATTAGCTAAAAAAGAGAAGAGTTTTTTATCTCCTCCTTTAAATGCAGGCATTTCAGCAAAAGGAAAGTAATCCACTTTAACTCCTGTGGAATCGTAGCAGGCACCCGTTATCAGTGTATCGTTGCTGTAGACGTCGTCGCGTTTCAGGTTTCCATTGAGCCAATACGATTTTACGGTTCCATCAAATTTATTGAGCCTGAAATTCTGTTCATGTTTCAGCTGCCCGTTGCTGTACCACTCGCGCATAAGGCCATGAGCTAAAGTATCTATCTTATCAGTTTTCTCGTTTTTCATTTTCAGGTATTCAATCTCGAACATAGGTTTCGAATCGTCGTGAAATGCCTTGTAAATAAGCCCGTTCGCATAAGCTGGATGAGCTTCGAAACGATAATCGATATTCGGAAGCCGATGATGTATTCCGCCGGTAATCCATGTATTGGCAGATTGTTGAGCACTGGCAAAAAAACAAACAGAAACAAGCAGAACTAAGAAATTTAGTTTTTTCATTGTAATATAGTTGAAAGTTATTTAGAATTGATAAGATCTTCTATTTCATTTAAATGCAATTTAAAATGGCTTAGATAATCAAGTATCATTGCTTTGAGCGATACCTGTTGCTGAAGTGCCGAAATCCATTCATTGTTTAGTTTTTCGGGATTCACATTGTCGATCACATGCGCGATATGAAGATTCGAATACTTCCATAACTGCACAAGATTTTCCCAGTTTTCATTCTGATAATTCTGAATGGCAATCCATCTGTCGTTGTTTCCCAGATTGGCATAATCGGGATAGTACACTGGCAATGTTCATGCTGATGCGCATAACCAATCCCTCCTGCTTTGAACTCAATCTTTACAAGCATCATTTTTTCGTCGTAGCCCAACACCTTACGCCGTGTCATCTCATTGAGCTGAACCCATTCAGTCTGATCTTCGAAAATAAAGTTTCCACTATTCATAATGTTTCAAGTAAAAAAAACTGACAGAAGATTACATCAACTCCTTGCCTTCGAAGTAATTTATAAATGCCTTATTTACAAGCCTGTTTCCACCTGGTGTAGGATAATCGCCCGTAAAATACCAATCTCCTCTATGTTCCGGACAGGCAGTATGTAACCCATCAATAGTTTGATATACAAGTTCCACTGGACAATCCACTTCGTCTGGTGTAAGCATTTTAGCAATTTGTGCTGATATTTCCTCCTGAGTGAAGGGTTTGTAAATTTCAGTCACATAGTTAATAACTTCCTCTTTCGGAAGGTTTTCCTGAGCCTTAGATTTTTGATATACTTCGTCAATCACAATTTGACGACCGGTCTCTTTTAACAATTGTATGGCCGCTCTGAAAGCACAAAACTCGCTCATGCTTGCCATGTCGATACCATAATAATCGGGAAAACGCACCTGTGGCGAGGATGAAACGATCACTATTTTTTTGGGTTCAAGACGATTCAGAATAGTAAGAATACTCTGTTTCAATGTAGTACCTCTCACAATAGAATCGTCGATAACGACCAGATTATCCTGTTTCCCTCGACGAATAGAACCGTAAGTGACATCGTAAACGTGCGTGGCCAGATCATCTCTCTCCAGATTGGTCGAAATAAATGTACGTAATTTTATATCCTTAATCAGCACTTTCTCTACTCTTATCGACTGTTGAGTTGCTTCTTTTATTCCGTCCATCATTCCATAAAAAGCCACTTCGGCAGTATTAGGAATAAACGAAAATACTGTATTTTCAACATCATTCTCTATAGATTTTAAAATGGACTGACTTAATGATTCACCAAGTTTCTTCCGCTCGTTGTAAATATCGATATCGCTGCCACGTGAGAAATAAATTCGTTCGAATGAGCATTTAGCAAGTTTTTCGGCAGCAGGACGAATGGTTTCAAATTTAATAGTACCGTTTTTCTTTATGATCATCGATCTTCCGGGAAGCAGCTCATGTACATCTTCCTCCTTTACATTCATGGCTGTCTGAATAACAGGACGTTCGGATGCCACAACTACTATCTCATCGTTAGCATAATAAAACGCCGGGCGAATACCTTTGGGGTCACGAAAAACAAAAGAATCGCCATGACCCAGCATACCACATATAGCATAACCGCCATCCCACATCTTTTCTGATTTTCGTATGAATGAAGCAATGTCCAGCTGTTCTTCAATTTTTGTAGTAATAATCAGATCGTTTGTATAACGTTGTTTTAGTTTATCATATTCCTTTTGAACTTCTTTGTCGAGCTTAAAACCTAAAGATTCGAGCATCAGAAAAGTATCGCCTTTGTCTCGTGGATGTTGACCTTTCAGTGTTAAATGATCGAACAATTCGTCTACATTTGTCAAATTAAAATTACCGGCCAGCAACATGGTACGGTTTTTCCAGTTATGACGGCGCAGAAATGGATGAACATATTGCAATCCGCTTTTTCCGGTAGTACTGTAACGTAAATGTCCCATGTACAATTCACCGGCAAAAGGCAACTCAAGTTTAGCTTTTTCAGGATCGGAATATACATCGGCCGTTGAGTTGGACAGGGTTTTGTTTATTCCGGCAAATATTTCCTGAATAGCATTCTTTCCTTCTACCCTGTCACGCCATATGTATTCTTCGCCCGGAGGAACATCCAGCTTCACGGTTGCCAGTCCGGCGCCTTCCTGACCACGGTTATGTTGCTTTTCCATAAGCAAATACATTTTCTGCAAACCGTATTGCCAGGTTCCGTATTTTTTCTGATAATAATCCAACGGCTTCAGGAGCCTTATCATTGCTATTCCGCACATAATGAATTGATAGTTAACAACTAATTATTAGTTTTTATTGTTTTTTTTATGATGAAATAAAAAACCCCGACACGGATGCAGGGGTTTAAAAATGTGTATTATTCTACTGTCACCGACTTTGCCAGATTGCGCGGCTGATCCACATCGCAACCTTTCACAACAGCTATATGGTACGCCATAAGCTGCAAAGGAATAGCTGCCAGCAAAGGCACCAGGCATTCCTCAGTATCGGGTATGCTTATGCTATAGTCCGAAAGGTTCTTCACCACAGTATCTCCCTCGGTAATTACCGAAATAATTTTTCCTTTACGAGCTTTAATTTCCTGTATATTACTCACTACTTTATCGTACATTCCGGCACTGGTAGCAATCACCACCACAGGCATTTCCTGACTTATCAGAGCAATAGGGCCATGTTTCATCTCGGCAGCAGGGTATCCTTCGGCATGGATATACGAAATTTCTTTCAGTTTTAATGCACCTTCCAAAGCCACAGGGAAGTTATAGCCACGTCCCATATAAATAAAATTCTGAGCATATGTAAATGTCTTTGCAAATTGAGCAATGGCATCGTTCTGATTCAGAATATATTTTATTTTTTCAGGGATACGCCCTAATTCCTGTACAGTTCTGAGATATTGTTCTTCGGACAGAGTTCCTTTTTCACGTCCAATAATCAATGCAAGCATTGTAAGCACAGTCACCTGGGCTGTGAATGCTTTTGTAGATGCTACACCAATTTCAGGACCAGCATGCGTATAACAACCTGAATGTGTATTACGCGGAATAGATGCACCCACCACATTACAAATACCAAAAATAAATGCACCATTCGATTTTGCCAATTCAACGGCAGCCAGTGTATCGGCAGTTTCGCCCGATTGCGAAATAGGAATCACAATATCATCCTTGTTGATCACAGGCTTACGATAACGGAATTCGGAAGAATATTCCACTTCTACAGGAATACGTGCAAATTCTTCAATGACATACATTCCAATCAAACCAGCGTGCCATGATGTGCCGCAAGCAGTAATAATAATACGTTTTGCATTAAGGAACTTCTCTTTATTGTCGATAAAACCCGAAAGGGTGATGTTATTCTCGTCCACATTCACACGCCCGCGCATACTATCGCTCAGGGTTTGAGGTTGTTCGAAAATTTCTTTTATCATAAAATGCGGATAACCGCCTTTCTCGAGTTGACTCAGGGTCATTTCAAGTTTTTTTATCTCCGGCGTTTTTTCAACATTCGAAATTGTCTTGATTTTAATTTCCTTATCGCGTTCAAGTGTCACTATTTCTTCGTCGCCCACATACACTACCTGATTTGTGTATTCAACAATAGGCGTAGCATCCGAAGCAATAAAAAATTCGCCTTCGCCAATACCAACTACCAAAGGACTGCCTTTGCGTGCAGCTACAATGATATCGGGCTTTCCTTTTTCAATAACTGCTATTGCATAAGCACCTACCACCTGATTAAGAGCAAGCTGAACAGCTGTAGTTAAGTCTACATTATTCGATTTTTTTACATATTCGATGAGCTGAATCAACACTTCGGTGTCGGTTTCGCTATTGAAAGTGAAACCGTGCTTTTTTAACCCTTCTTTCAATACCGCATAGTTTTCGATAATGCCATTGTGGATCAGCGCCAGTTCTTCCGATTGCGAATAATGAGGATGTGCGTTTACCTGATTCGGCTCGCCATGCGTGGCCCAGCGGGTGTGAGCAATACCAATGGTTCCCTGTATGTCCTGTTGTTCGGCAAATCTTACCAAATCAACGACTTTTCCTTTTGCTTTGTACACGTTCAGATTTCCATCGTTCATCAAAGCAATACCAGCACTATCGTACCCACGGTACTCAAGTCGTTGGAGTCCTTTTATTAAAATAGGATAAGCCTGTTGCTTACCAATATATCCTACGATTCCACACATATAATAAATTTTTTATTAAGATTAAATAAGCATTACTATTACAGCACTTTACAACTTTCCTCTGAGCCGCTCCATTGCCAACAATGTACCTTCGCGACTGCTGAAACCGGTAAAGCGCATAAATCCTTCGCCCGATTGGCCAAAAACTACTCCAGGTGTTCCCACAATCTGAAATTCGTATAAAAGTTGCTGAAAGAATTTCCACGAGGGCTGATTGTCGGGTGTTTTGAACCAAACATAAGGCGAACTGATACCGCCATACACTTCGAGCCCGGCATTCAAAAGTTCATTTCGAATGATGCCGGCATTGGAAAGATAATAATTAACAAGATCCTTTACTTCATTTTTGCCTTTACGTGAATAAATGGCTTCGGCTCCACGCTGAACAATATACGAAACCCCATTGGTGTAGTTGGCATTGCGTCGGCTCCACAGCTTTATAAACGGAACTTTTTCTCCCATTTGCGAGTACACCATGAGCTCCTGAGGAAATACTGAAAATCCGCAACGAAGCCCCGTGAAACCAGCGGTTTTAGAATAACTACGTATTTCGATGGCTACTTTTCTGGCACCTTTTATTTCGTAAATACTGCGGGGCACATCCGGTTCGACCACATAAGATTGATAGGCAGCATCGTAAATAATGATACTTTCGTGCTCAATGGCATAATCCACCCATTGCTTCAACATGGCTTTATTCATTGTTGTGCCGGTTGGGTTATTCGGATTGCAAAGATAGATCACATCTACTTTTTCGGTAGGCAATTCGGGTATAAAGCCAGTTTCCTCGGTACATTTAAGATACACCACATTGCTCCATTTCTGCTCTTCGTTCAGAAATCCTGCTCTACCGCTCATAATTGTTGCATTTTCGTAGACAGGATAAACCGGATCGGCAATAGCAATTATATTATCTCGCCCCAGCACATGTCCGATATTTCCGATGTCAGCCTTAGCGCCATCGTTAATAAAAACACTTTCTTTATCGAGGTTAACACCCAGCGTGCGGTATTCTTTCAGAATTTTTTCAATCAAAAAATCGTAGCCCTGAGGTGGACTATATCCTCTGAAAGTTTCGGCCTGCCCCATTTCGTCAATAGCTACATGCATTGCCTGAACTACTTCGTTAGGCAGCGGACGGGTAACATCGCCAACACCGAGTCGGATAATTTTAATGCCGGGATGTAGAACTTTGTAGGCGTTAACGCGTTTCTCTATTTCGTCAAAACAATAGATTTCAGGAGTTTTCAGGTAATTCTCATTCGCTAATGCCATTCGGGAGAAAAGTTTTGAGATTGAAAATTTAAATTGATACTATCTGCTTGCAAAATTGCACTTTTTTTTTGATTAATGAAATACCTTCATTCAAAAAAAAACGTTGTCCCTTTGTTTGATTTTTAAAACAAATTGCTTATTGTTTTCTTTTATTTACAGCTTTATGTAAGATTTGCATGCACTTTTCTATAACATTTAAAACTTAATTATAGTTCGCCCTTTCAGCTTTCCCTGCAAAATCTGCTCTATGGCAGGTTGTATTTCATCAAGAGAAATTTCATTGTAAAGCGATAATAAATTCAGTGGTTTGAAGTCGTTGGCCATTTTGTTCCATAATATTTTACGCAGATGCATTGGATAGTTTTGGGCCGAGATACCAATTAAACTTATACCTCTGAGAATAAACGGAAAAATAGTCATATTGAGCTGAGTAGACGAAACGCTACCACAGGTTGTAACTGCGCCGAGTGGTTGTACCGACTTTAGCATTTTTTCTAAAATGGGTCCGCCCACAGTATCGACTCCACCGGCAAACTGCGCCGAAAGCATAGGGCGTTTGTCCTGCTCCTGAAATTCCGAACGGGAAATGATTTCGCTTGCACCCAATTGATACAGAAATTCGTATTCCTTTTCCTTGCCCGAAATGGCCACTACGGTATATCCAAGCTTCGAAAGTAGCGAAACAGCTACCGACCCCACTCCTCCTGTTGCTCCCGACACTATTATTTTTCCATCAGCGGGTTTTACAAGTTCGGTAAGGCGGGTAAGCGAAATTCCGGCTGTAAAACCTGCTGTACCTATTATCATTGCTTCCTTCAAAGTCAATCCTTCGGGCAAAGCCACCACCCATGCCGCGGGCACACGTATGTACTGACCAAAGCCCCCGGGCGTATTCATACCCAGGTCGTTTCCTGAAACAATTACCTTATCACCTTCCGAAAACAACCGGGAAGCAGAACTAACCACAACGCCGGCTGCATCAATGCCCGGAGTGTGTGGATACTTTTTGGTGATTCCCTTGTTGCCTGTAGCCGAAAGAGCATCTTTGTAATTCAACGAAGAATATTCAACACGCACAAGCACTTCACCTTCGGGCAACGAATCTGTATCAAGCGTTTGAATACTCTGTACAAATTCAGCATCAATTTCTTCAACAACAAAAGCACTATATTTCATCTTTCTTTAAATTTTTTGTTCACATTAAAAAAAATAAAAAAACGTCGGAGTTATGTCCCCCAACGTTGTTTTATATCTAATAGCATAACTTCATATTTATTCAGCTTCGACTTTTATAGTATCGCGCATCGAACAGGTTCCGTTGAAAACAGCATTAGGCTCCACAACGAGTACCTTTGTTTTTACATCGCCCTTTATATTGGCTGTACTTCGTAAAGTTAGCGCTTCGCTCACCACTATATCGCCCAACACTGTACCTACAATTTCAGCATTTGAGCAGGAAATCGAGCCTTTAAGTATTCCGTTGGGTCCAATAATTACTTTACCACTGCAAATAATTTCACCTTCTACCTCACCATCAATTCTGAAATCGCTGTCGGCAACTATTTTGCCTACAATTTTACTCCCGTTGGTAAGTGCATTGTACATTACACCTGAATTAGTTACTATTTCTTTGGCCATAATAAAAATCGAATTCGTATTAGTTTCCAAAATTACTGCATTATTTTAATAAAAACAAATGCATACTTAAAATAATTCACAATAACTCAGAGAAGAACCAAGACAGAAGCCTTATGGTACGAAATAAAACCACTTATTCTCCGTTTAATTTGCAAAAAAATGTTACTTTTGTTTTTAATTGTTTGCCAAACTTTTCTTCTATGCAAATCCAGCATTTACAGCACAAGCACATCGATTTCAAAAAATGGGATGATACAATTTTATCTTCGGCCAATCATTTGGGCTATGCATATTCATGGTATCTTAATATTGTTTCGCCGGGTTGGGAAGCCTTGGTGACGGACGATTATGAATTTGTAATGCCACTGCCCGTAAAAAGAAAATATAAGATTCCTTACCTTGTTCAGCCCGTACTGACGCAGCAACTGGGAATTTTTTCTAAAGAAGAAATCAACGATGAAGTTATTCAGCTATTTATAAAGAACATACCATATTACAGTTACGAGCTGAACATGAATGAACGTAACTTTAACACTGAGGTTACAAAATTGCCCAACTACGTACTGAAACTGGACAACCCTTACGAAAACATACAGCAGAAATACAGCAAAAACACCGTTCGGAACATAGAAAAAGCCCTGAAAAACAATCTCAGGGTTGTAGACGAAATAGGAATTGAGGAGTTTATACACTTATTTTTACAAGTTAACCCGCAGGCAGCAGCGCTTGTAAAATCGACCTACAAACCCATCCTGACCACCGGAGCAAAAAACAAAATGATTACAATAAGTGGTGCTTACAACATAAAAAATGAATTGATCGCGGGTATATGTCATTTTTTTGCAGGAAAACGAATTGTATGTCTCTTACCGGTTTCGAACGCCGAAGCCAAAAAAACTTCAGCCATGTTTTTGTTGATCGACAGTTTGATAAGAACTTTCGCTACGACAGATAAAATCATCGACTTCGAAGGATCTAAAATCGAAGGAATTGCACGTTTTTACAAAGGCTTTGGAGCAATAGACCAGCCCTATTATCTATTAAAAAAATTCCGTCCCGACTTTTTGGTGGGGAAAATATAACATTTCTCTATTTATGACTAAAGTACTCTTCATATCAGCCTGGTATCCACACCGCAACGATGTAATGTCGGGGCTATTTGTACGTAAACACGCAGAGGCTGTGGCCATATACGCCAATGTGGCAGCACTTTATGTGGTGGTAGATAAAAACATTAACAGAGCAGAAATTACAACAAACACCGACAAGAATATTACTGAAATCATTGTATATTTCCCTGCCTCACATCGAAAGTACTTCAGACGAACAGCAGTATTCATGAATTTTGCAAAAGCCTACCTGAAAGGATTTCAGTTGTTGCATAGAGTGTGGGGAAAACCCGATATTTTACAAGCAAATGTATTTACCCGAACAGCTGTAGTGGCTTATATATACAAATTGCTGTACCGAAAACCTTATGTAGTCATCGAACACTGGACCCGTTATTTCAGAAGCAAAACTTTCGACAACTATATTCATAAACTGATAAGCCAACTTGCAGCACGCAAAGCCGCTGCCGTGTTGCCTGTAACTGCTCATTTACAAACAAACATGCTGCGTCATGGAATGAAAAATTCAAATTATGTGGTTGTAAACAATGTGGTGGACGACTTCTTTATTGCTGAGAAAGTGATTGTGAAAAATGGAAAAAAAATACTGCTCAATGTAAGTTGTTTCGACGATGAACAGAAAAATCTGACAGGACTGTTGAATGTTGTTGAAGAAATATATAAAAGCCGACAGGATTTTGTACTCTATCTGGTGGGTACCGGAGCCGACTTCGATCTGATACAAACCAAAGCCACCGAGAAAGGACTGACTAACAAAGCTGTTGTATTCACAGGAATGCTTCAGGGCGAAAATCTTGCTGATTTATTTATGAAAAGTGACTTCACAGTTATGTTTTCGAATTATGAAAATATACCTGTCGTCATTTCAGAAAGTCTTGTATGCGGAAAACCTGTTATTTCGTCGAATGTGGGCGGAATTTCGGAACATATTGACGACGGGAATGGAATACTTGTTGAGCGTAACGACGAAAAAGCTTTAACGAGTGCTATGCTGTGGATGCTGGATCACTATGAAACTTACGATTCAGCTTCGATAGCAAAACAAGCCAAAGACAAGTACTCGTTTCATGCTGTTGGACAGCATTTGTATTCAATCTACAAAGAAGTACTTTCCGAATCATCCCTAAATCGCAAGCAAGTTACCGGCAAAAAACACAGCAGCCTGTAACAAGTGGATTACAATAAAGTCCTCTGGACGGATATTGTTTTGAAAAATATATAAATGAAACAACTCGAAAACATAAAACTGAGATTTAAGAACAATGGAAAAGTAGTGGAGAACTATTTTTTCATGACTGCTCTCCAAATCATCAGTTCGGCATTCGGTGTTTTGATTTATCCTTACCTTATCAGAGTGCTTGGTGCTGAAAGTTACGGTTTATATGTTTTTGCGGTTGCCACTGCTTCTTATTTTGTTGGCATTGTCTCGTTTGGATTTAGTTTTCCGGGCGTGAAAGCCATAGCTCAGAACAAGGACAATCTGCAGATTAAAAGCGCTGTTGTTTCTTCTGTTTTTACATCAAAGATCCTTTTAGGAATCGTAAGCTTAGTTATATTCATATGCCTTTTACTCACAGTTCCTTTGCTAAAAGACCACAAAGGCCTGTTTTTAATTGTATATGCTCAGATTTTAAGCGAGATATTTTTTCCAATATGGTATTTTCAGGGTGTACAAAAAATGAAAATTGTTACCTATTTTCAGCTTGCATTCCGTATCTTATCGTTGCCTTTTATTTTTATTTTAGTTCGTTCAACTGACGATTTGCTTCAGTACGCCTTTATTGCCACCTTATCAGTTGTACTTCCGGCTGTTGCTTTGTACGTTTATCTTATCCGTCGCGAAAACCTGACAATCAGGCTTCAGCCCATAAGTAAATTAAAAACATATTTTAAAGAAGCTACGCCTTTTTTCTGGTCGTCAACGGCGGGTACCATTAAACAGGAAAGCGTAACCATTATTATCGGAGCCTTTTTCGGGATGAAGGATGTGGCTTTGTACGACCTTGCCAACAAGCTGATTATGCTGCCCCGAATGCTTACAATGAGCATAAACACGGCGCTGTTTCCCAAAGTGATAGAAGATATTAAGTCCGAAACAATTAAAAAAATTGAAAAATACGAAACAATGATTGGATTGGCTGTTGTACTTTTTGTTGTCGTATTCGGATATTGGATCATTTGGCTGCTTGGTGGAAAAGAAATGACCGGCGCCTATCCGTTGGCTATTGTACTTAGCTTCACGGTGCTTACATGGCTTGTGGTAGGTTGTTATATTAATTTTGTATTTGTACCTCAAAACAAATATTATTTCGTAACACGTAATCAGATTGTTGCACTTATTTCCTTTGTGGTTATTTGCGTTCCGGCCCTCTTTTTTAGTTCCGGCATAATGACGGTGGTAGTGGCGCTAACTCTTTCCGGATTTAGCGAAATAGCTTACAGCAAGTATCTTATACGCAAAAACAAATTGCTATGAACCCTAAAGTATCAATACTGATTCCTGTTTACAATGTGTCGGCATATATCCAGAAATGTGCCTACAGTTTGTTCGAACAAACTTTTAGGGACGAAGTGGAATATGTTTTTGTAAATGATGCAACTCCTGACAACAGCATGGAAAAGCTGCTCGAAGGAATTGAAAAATACCCGTTTCTGCAAGACAAGATCAGAATCATTCAACACGAACAAAACAAAGGACTTGCCTCTGCAAGAAAAACTGCCCTTAGCCATGCAACAGGCGATTACGTTTTGGTAGTGGACAGTGATGATTACATTGATCCTGATATGGTTGAAGTACTTTACAGCGAAGCTGTTTCGCATAATGCCGACATAGTGGTTTCGGATATCATTATGGAATATGGCGACCGAACTGTTTACCGAACCGATTATCTTTCGGACGATCCGGCAGAGCATTTCAGAGATATTGTGCTTGACGAAGCTTCGCACTCCTATTTATGCAACAAACTGATAAGACGGACATTGTATAACAGAAATGAATGTCAACCACCGGACGGGCTTAATTACCTGGAAGATAGGCACGCCATGATACGGCTATTTTATTTTGCCGAAAAAATAATTAAAGTCAATCGGGGATTTTATCATTACGTTCATTATAATGTGAATGCAATTACAAAAACGAAAGGAGAAATGCACTTTGAAAATGTGTTGCTTTTTTGGAAACTTTTGGACGAATTTTTAATTCAGCAAAATTGTTTTCCCAACGAGCCACATATCACCGAATTAGCAAAAGTACGGTGTAAAGTGATATTGATGTTCGATACTAATTCAGTAGCTTTGCGAAAAAAATACGCTGATATTTTCCTCGCCGAAGAAATGCGCAATCTTAAATCTCTGACACCGGGCGAAAGATGTATGTTGTTTTTTATCCGGCAAAAATTATTTGGAGCGACGAAAACATTCAGGAAAATACTTTTAATAAAACAAAAACTATTACGCATAATTCAACGTTAACTGACTGAATAATTTTTTTCAAACACATAAGATATGGAAGTACTTTTATACACTATTTTAGCTTTAACTGCTGCCAGCGTAGGTAGCGTTGCTTTAAGTGGCTCGCTACTGTTACTCAACAATAAATGGCTGGGAAAAATCTCGGGCTATTTACTTTACCTTGCCGGCGGAACGCTGCTTGCGTCGGCCTTGCTGGGACTGATCCCCGAAGCCGCCGAAACCCTGGATCTGCACGATTTGGTTTTATGGATACTGATCGGTATTCTTTTCTTTTTTGTGCTCGAAAAAATCATACTTTGGCGCACCTGCCACAACAGCAACTGCGAAAGACAAAACCATGCAGCAGCTCCCATGATTATTATTGGCGATGCGTTTCATAATGCCATTGATGGAGTGGTGATTGCCGCTTCGTTTCTTACTTCGCCCGAATTAGGTTTTTTTGTCACCATTTCGGTTATTCTGCACGAAATTCCTCAGGAGCTTGGCGATTTCGGTATCCTTCTGAAAAGTGGATTTACACGCAAAAAAGCATTGCTATACAATTTACTTTCGGGGAGCAGTTCGCTCGTTGCCGGTATTTTGGCTTACTTCTTATTAGACAAGATTCAAGCCTTTATTCCTTACACCATTGCCATTGCAGCAGCCAGTTTTCTCTATGTTTCGATGGCCGATCTGATTCCTGAAATGCACAAGGAAACAAAACCAAAAGAATCAGTGATTCAGATATTAATGATTCTTCTGGGCGTTGCCATCATTATTCTGTCGTCGCACGAACACGCACATTAACATCAATATTCCTGTAAACAAACAGGAGATGGAAGCTCTATCATAATGCCGGAATCCGTAAGGGTTCCGGTTTTTTTGTTGCGTTTAAAAACAACGATTTGATGTGTCCGCTGGTTAGCTACCAACAGGTATTTACCATCCTTTGTAATTGTAAAATTGCGTGGTCCATCGCCCAGTACCGAAGTCTGATCTACAAAAGAAAGCTTTCCATCTTTCCCAATAGCAAAACAAGTGATATCATTGGCTGTGCCCCTGTTGGTGGCATATAAAAACTTTCCGTCGGGCGAGATGTGAATATCGGCAGCTCCGGTTTTAATGTTTTCTTTCTTCACCACCGTTGTTTCGTCGAGCAGTTCAAGTTTTCCGTTATTGAAAGCTATGATAGATACTGTTCCATCCATTTCCTGAAGAAGGTACAGGTATTTTCCATCCTTACTGAAAACCGAATGACGCGGACCACTACCGGCTTTCACTTTCAAGCGGTCGGTTTCGGTCAACACAGCTTCGGTTGATGTGGCCTCATAGCGATAAGCGGTGACATAGTCGGTACCAAGATCGTTGACCAACACAAAGCGCATATCGGGCGAAAAAATAGTTTGGTGTACATAAGGTTTTTTCTGTCGCACCGGATCAATGCCATTCCCTGTGTGTTGAACGGTTTGAATGACTTTGCTTAACGAGCCATCGGCATTTCGGGCAAACACACCAACGCTTCCACCGCTATAGTTGGCAGTGATCACATGTTGTTTCGAAACAGTCACATAACAAGGATCGGCGCCAGCAGTCTGCACCTGATTGATCGGTTTCAGCTCCCCGGCTTTAGCATCCATCACAAAGGCGCTGATCTTACTGTTTTCGCCTCTTTCGCTGATAGAATATACGTTTTTTCTGTCGGGACTAATGGCCAGATAGCTTGGATCCAGCACATCTCCGGCAGCCATATTTATTTTAACCTTTTGCTTGTCGAAATTGACACTTAAGTTATAAATACCTTTGCTCGAAGTTTTACTTGTATAAGTACCAACCAAAAAATTATAGTTCTCTTTTGCCGACAATCCACTCATTACGCTCAATATAGTTACAATTAAAAATATACGTTTCATACCTGTCTTAATTTTGATGAGTTCAAAAGTAATGAAATTTATAGAATTGTACGAATAGTGGGAAAAGTTTCGGGTTTCGGACAATTGAAAATTGAAGAGTTTCGGGTTTTGATTCACTGCTTCAGTTAATCAGTTACACAGTCCTATTGTTGACATTTTCATAAAAATTAATTACCTTTGCACTCCAAAACTTTAAACAGTAAATAGATAAACAATATACAAAAATGGCAAAAGAACTTACTTCTCGAAGTGAAAATTACTCGCAATGGTACAATGATTTGGTGATAAAAGCCGACCTGGCCGAGAACTCGGCGGTACGCGGCTGCATGGTGATAAAGCCTTATGGTTATGCAATATGGGAAAAAATACAGGCTGAACTCGACCGCATGTTCAAAGAAACCGGACATGTGAACGCCTATTTTCCATTGTTTATTCCTAAATCTTTTCTGAGCAAAGAAGCCGAACACGTGGAAGGATTTGCCAAAGAATGTGCTGTAGTTACGCACCATCGCCTGATGGCCGATCCCGAAGGAAAAGGACTTATTGTGGATCCGGGAGCCAAACTCGAAGAAGAATTAATCGTTCGTCCTACCTCCGAAACCATCATTTGGAATACTTATAAAAACTGGATTCAGTCCTACCGCGATCTTCCCATTCTTGTCAATCAATGGGCCAATGTGGTGCGTTGGGAAATGCGTACACGTTTGTTTCTCCGTACGGCCGAATTTCTGTGGCAGGAAGGTCACACAGCGCATGCCACCGAGCAGGAAGCCGTTGCCGAAGCCAAACAAATGCTCGAAGTGTATGCCGATTTTGCCGAACGCTTTATGGCTGTTCCGGTGCTGAAAGGAGTTAAATCGGCCAACGAACGCTTTGCCGGTGCGCTCGAAACTTTTTGTATCGAAGCCCTTATGCAGGACGGAAAAGCATTGCAGGCAGGCACCTCTCATTTCTTAGGTCAGAATTTTGCCAAAGCATTCGATGTTACTTTTGTTGATAAGAGCAATAAACTTGATTATGTATGGGCTACTTCGTGGGGCGTTTCTACACGTTTGATGGGCGCGCTTATCATGACGCACTCCGACGATAATGGTTTGGTGCTCCCTCCAAACCTCGCTCCTTTCCAGGTAGTGATTGTGCCAATTTACAAAAACGAAGAACAACTGGCCGCCATCAGCGAAAAGGTAAATCAACTCATCCCGGCTCTGAGAGCAATGGGTATTAGCGTAAAATTCGATAACAACGACAACAAGAAACCGGGTTGGAAATTTGCCGAATACGAACTCAAAGGCGTTCCTGTACGTCTGGCAATTGGTGCACGCGACCTCGAAAACGGAACTGTGGAAGTTGCCCGTCGCGATACCCTGACAAAGGAAACTGTACAGATGGAAGGCATTGAAAACTATATTGCCGAGTTACTCAAAGATATCCAGGCCACCATTTTCAAAAAAGCAGTTGATTTCCGCGCTTCCGTTACCCGTGAAGTAAATTCGTACGACGAATTTAAAGTTGAAATCGAAAAAGGCGGTTTTCTGATGTGTCATTGGGACGGAACGCCCGAAACAGAAGAAAAAATCAAGGAAGAAACAAAGGCTACTATCCGCTGTATCCCACTCGATGGTGATAAAACACCTGGAACTTGTATGGTTACCGGTAAACCTTCGGCACAACGTGTGGTTTTTGCAAGGGCTTACTAACAAAACTCAATTCAGAGAAGAGCGTCAACTTTGTCGCTCGTTTTGATGCTTTCATTCAAACAAAAAGAGATGCTTCAATAAAAAGCATCTCTTTTTGTTTTACATACCCGCGGGAAAGAAAATAACTTCCACTAATCATTCTCTTTTTTCCTCCCCTCAATGCCCTATTCATTTAACCGACATATTGGATTATATGAAGGATTTTTTCATCCAAAATACATTCAACCTTCCGACGGGAGTTTTTTACGTTCTTCCAAAATGCTTTCTCAGCTCTGAGAAAATCCGAATATACATAAAAAATGCTTTCTCAAATTAGAGCTATGTACATTCATGTATGAAAAATGCTTTCTCAGGTTGGAGCTAAGTGTTTTCATGCATGAAAAATCATAAAAGTGTAAAATTCTGCATTTTTCATCCTTCACCTCATAGCTTTTATACCTTAGATCAATTATGAATCCTCAAACATTTTATCTTATTTGTATAAACACATAAACATTGAGTTGCTGTATGCTGTTAGTTAATTCAGTAAACTGTAATTCTTCAACTCCTTAGTTGCTACAAAAAAGATGAACACTGCTTTGTTTTGGTTTCGACGCGATTTACGTTTCGACGATAATGCCGGATTGTTTCACGCCCTGAAAAGCGGACTGGCTGTTCTTCCGGTTTTTATTTTCGATACCAATATCCTGCACCAACTGGAGGATAAGCGTGACAAGCGGGTGGATTTAATTCATCAGCGCTTGACCGAATTGAATTCCGAACTGCAAAAGCACGGTTCGGCTTTACTTGTGAAACACGGTAATCCCCTGGAGATACTGCCTGCGCTCTGCGAACAATTCAATGTGAGTCAGCTATTTTTGAACGAGGACTACGAGCCTGATGCTATAGCCCGCGACAATGAAATCAGGAGAATGGCTACCGCCAGAAACATTGCTTTCCACAGTTTTACCGATCAGGTTATTTTTGCTAAAAACCAGGTGTTCAAGTCGGATGCTACACCCTATACTGTCTTTACTCCTTATTCCAGAAGGTGGAAATCGCTGCTGAGCGAAACTACAATTCCTGCATACAATTCGGAAGCTTTGTTCGATAATTTTTATAAATACAATTCATTTACAATGCCTTCGCTTGCCGAAATTGGCTTCGAAGCAACGGGTGTAAGCTGGAAGGCGCCTTCCCTATCGGATGATGTTTTGAAGAACTATTCCGAAACGCGCAACTTTCCGGACTTAGAAAACGGGACTTCACATTTTAGCGTTCATCTGCGTTTTGGCACCTTAAGCATTCGCAAGATGGTCCAAAAAGCCTTAGCAACCAACGAACAATTCTTAAACGAACTGATCTGGCGGGAGTTTTTTATGATGATTTTATATCATTTCCCAACCGTTGTACGGCAATCGTTCAAACCCCGCTACGATGAAATAAAGTGGCGAAACAACGAAGCTGAGTTTGAAAAATGGTGCCAGGGGCAAACAGGTTATCCGCTAGTGGATGCCGGCATGCGCGAATTAAATGCTACCGGATATATGCACAACCGTGTGCGTATGGTGGTTGCTTCGTTTCTGATCAAGCATTTATTGATCGATTGGCGCTGGGGCGAAGCATATTTTGCACAGAAACTACTGGACTACGACCTTGCAGCCAATAATGGCAACTGGCAGTGGACAGCTGGTAGCGGATGCGATGCTGCTCCCTACTTTAGGGTTTTCAATCCGATTGAGCAGTTGAAAAAATTCGATGCCCAACAGCAATACGTTCGTCGTTGGGTACCCGAAATCGACCTCCCCTCTTATCCCACCCCAATAGTCGAACATAGTTTTGCCCGAAATCGCGTACTCAAAGAATTTAAACGGGCGCTGGACAGTTCTGAGTTTTGAGTTTCGGGTTTTGAGTTTCGGGGATTAATTTGAAGATTCGAAAATTTGAGGAGCTAGTGAAGTTCCGGGTTTCGGATTCACTTCGACTTCACATCGACTTCACTCAGTGAACGTCTTCAGTTATTCAGTTATTCAACAATTTCACAATTCGACGATTCAACAGTTCAACGCTTCAACACGCTTATTTATTACCCGACATCTTGTCTGTTGTGTGCTTCATTAAAACCGCAGGATTTTAATTCTTTATATACATTGAAATCTTTTGTATCTGTTGTGGTTTAAATTATTATAATCAGGGATACAATCGTAAATATCCTTCGACAAATATTGTTAGCAGCCAAGTTACATATTGCGAAATACAGGTTTTTGTCAGGCACTAAACAATAAATATAATTAATTTCTAATCTTTTAGCTTCGGTATTTGTTTAAAATAACATACACATTTAAAAATCATCAAAATGGGAATTCTTGCAACAATTATTATCGGAGCTTTGGCTGGTTGGCTGGGCAGTACGCTTTACAAAGGTAACAGCCTTGGTCTGCTGTGGAATATCATAGTAGGTATCGTGGGTGGTGTTATCGGTTCGTGGTTATTCGGAGTTTTAGGCATTAGCTTGGGCAGTGGCTGGATCAGCGCAATTATCACCGGAGCCATTGGCGCCATCGTTTTATTGTTTGTAATCAACCTGATAAAGGGAAAAAACTAAAAGGGAAAACCACACAAACAGTAGATACTTTTCAACTAAAAAAAACCTGAAACTTAATTGTTTCAGGTTTTTTTTAGTTATCGGTTGCATTATTGTCTTCCCTTTCGATAGGAATGGTGTAGATGACTTTCATCTTTTTCTGCTTCAGCAAATGTTTAGCGAGTGGCTTTATCCGTAGCGCTTTTATTCCTTCGGCAGCAAGTTGTGCCATTTCCATTGCCCCGGCTTCAACAAAATGCGTATCATCTGTCTTTCCTTCGGGATGTGCTTTCCATTGTCCCGGTTCAAGGTGCATATACAACTTTATTGATCCTTCCACGCCATATCGTTGGAGTATTTCAAGGCTTTTCGTGTGCATATCAATAAAAGGTACTTGTAGTTCGTTGGCCACTTTATGTACGATAGGTGCATAAACGGGATGCGTATCCACCGGATTTCCTATGCTGTCGAATTTGCGTCGGGCTACGGGCGAACAAAGGATAGGATGCGCTTTTTTTGCCAATACATCGGCCACCATTCTTCTGTAATTCGCTTCAAAATCAGCTTCGGTAGTGTACGCCTTTTTAGTGGCAATCTCATCATTGTGTGCAAACTGAATAAACACAAAATCGCCTTCTCCCAGCCTGCTCATCACCTTATCCCACAAACCCTCTTCGATAAATGTCCTTGTACTTCTTCCGTTTTGTGCATGATTTTCAATCACTACATCCTTATCGAAAAACGAAGGGAAAACCATTCCCCAACCTCTTTCGGGAGTGTCTGCAATTGGTTTTTTATCGGCCATAGTTGAGTCGCCCACCATAAACACTTTCACAGGTTTGGCTTTTCCGGCACTCAGCACTACAGCAATCAGGGTCAGAACAACGAGATATAGATATTTATGCATTCCAACAATATAATTATTTGAAATTTACAATTTCTTTCAACACACCCTCGGCCGGATTCCAGCCATCATCGCCCTTCAACACATTTTCAACCGTCCATTCGGTAGCTTGTTTCTTTGTGAGCTGGTGCGACCATTTTACACGTTTCGCTATATCAGCTCCCGGACCATAATTACCGTATTCGGCATAAAAGGAAGTTTTTTCGGCCACAGGTTTATTCCAGTTGTGCCAGCCTTCGGGTCGTATGTGTGCACCCAACTCACATTCGCGGAAAACTGTTTTGGCATAATTGCGCCAGGGTCGTCCCAGATACATCATTTTCACTGTTGGTTCTGCCGTGAGTTTACACTTATAAAACAGATAGCCGTATTTCGTGTTTTGCAATGTAGAAGCCGCTGTGATATACGATTCCTTTAAACTATGAATCACGCATTCGTCGAAAACAGCCGTGGACCAACCGAAAATAAAATCGGTAGTACCTTCGATATAGCAATTTTTATAATACTGGCGGCTGTTGTCAGCATAAGTAAAGAGCGTATCCTGAAATCCAAGAAAGCGGCAATTGAAAAACACAGACCGATCGGCGCTTACATGGGCTGCCACAGCTTGCCCTACCGGTCCGGCTGAGTTTTGAAACGTTATGTTTTCGGCATAAAAGTCGCGCCCGTACACATAAAAGGTAGCCGACCCTGATGTGCCGATTTCTTCTCCGAAGATTGATTTTTTCTGTGCCCAGTCGCCATAAGTGATAATTGTTTTATCAACACTTTCGCCAATGAGCGACACCAGCTGTTTGGAGGCCGGAAGGATCAGTTTCTCGTTGTAAACACCATTTTTCACAAAGATATTGGTACGTTTCTTCCTGTAATCGGGCACTGCGTTGATAGCTGCCTGAAGCGTTGTGAAATTGCCCGAACCATCCTGCGCTACTACCAAATGGATGGAGTCCATCAATACCGCAGTTTTTTCGTTGGCTCCGGTTGTAAAAGTTTGCGCAAGCAGTGTTTGAAACGAAAAAAGAACGAAAAGAGCCAACAATTTTATGTGTTTCATCTGTTTATAAATTATATATCTGCCCCCTAACCCCCTAAAGGGGGAATAAGAACGGGAATAAGAGGAGAACAAAGAATGTTTAGTGAAATTTCAATCAGCTACTTATATAAATTGTAAATTGTACATCTTTAAATTGTACATTAATAATGTCTTCTTCCTCTTAAATTGTAAATAGTAAATAGATAAATAGTAAATACTTCATGTTCTATTCCTGACCTCAATCATTGACGATCCAACTCCATAGCTGCCAAAATAAAAGGCCCAATCACTTTCGGATCATCGTTCCGAACAGGTTCGCTGATATAATACTCGTATGAACCATCGCGGTAAGGAGTTCCACCCAATCCGGCTACACTGCAAGCGCGTGTAATTGAATAAGTACCGTCGGCATTCTGAATGATGCTGTGTTTCACAAGTCCTTTGAAAGCCTTCACAGCATATTTTCTGAATTTGGGCTTTAAATAACCATTGTTCACCCCTTTGGCAATAGCATACGAGAACATAGCGGTTCCTGTTGATTCAAGATAATTCCCTTTGGCTTTTGGCAAATTAGTCACCTGGTACCACATTCCTGTTTTCTTGTCCTGATATTTTAAAAGCGCTTTTGTCAACCTGTTGAGTATTGAAATTAATTTCGACCGGTCGGGGTGATTTTCGGGCAAATAGTCGAGCACATCCACAAGAGCCATCATGTACCAACCCATACTTCTGCTCCAGAAGTTAGGCGATTGACCAGTGACCGGATGCGCCCATTGCTGTGTACGGCTTTCGTCCCAACCATGATAATTCAAGCCGGTGCGGACGTCGAGCGTGTACTTATCGGCTACAATAAATTGCTTTGCCACATCATCAAAATTGGCAGGTTCATTAAAAACTACTCCGTATCTGGCATAAAATGGCGAGCCCATATAAAGGCCGTCGAGCCACACCTGATGCGGATAAATCTTTTTGTGCCAAAAAGCTCCTTCGGCCACGCGTGGATGCGTCGATAGCTGATCGCGCAACACTTTAATAGCTTTTATATACTTTTCATCCTTAGTGTAATTGTACATTTCGAAAAGGAAATGGCCTCCGTTGATTCTGTCAATATTGTAATCGCTTTTTTTGTAGGTCTTTATTTCACCTTCGGCATTGATGAAAAAATCGGCAAAAGTATGCACGTAATTGTAATAACGCTGATCTTTTGTTTTGCCATATAGTTGAATGATAGAATTGGCCACGAGCCCTTGTGTATAATCCCATTTGGGCGCTTTCACAAAATCGGCCATCCACAACTCAGGGTTGTGTGCTATTTCGGAATCAGCAATTTTTACCGCCCAGGCTGTATAGTTGGTTGCAGGATGAGCATACAGCACCGTGCCGATTAAAATAAATAAGGAAAGTGAGAGATTTTTGAGGTTCATCATAAGAACAGATTAATTGTTTTGTTATGTATGCAAAAATGAGAATTTATTCCGACAATCAGGGTGTATAAATTGCTTTAAATGGTGAAATAATTGATAGTTTACATTTGGGTCTGGATATGAATGTTATAATTTGAACAAAAAAACAAGTTAAAACATTACACACTTCAAATCAATATGAGCAGTTTTGTACCCGTTTTGATAAATTGCCAATAAAAATCAGATAAAAAATTTATTTAGAGCTTTGTTTCTTTCAAAAAACATTACTTTTGTGCGAAAATTAAGGAAAAAATAAACTATTTTTTTGTCGATTAATGAAAGATATTATAGCTCCTGTCGATCGTGAAATACTAAAAAAAGAACTTACGAAAGATAAGTTTTTACGACCAACCAATAAAGCGCACAATGAAATTTATGTGATAGATGCCCATACTTCGCCCAACGTGATGCGCGAGATTGGACGATTGCGCGAAATTTCATTCCGTTCGGGAGGCGGTGGCACCGGAGAAGAAATTGATGTGGATAAATACGATTATCTCGAGAAACCTTTCAAACAGCTTATAGTTTGGGATCCGCAAGCCGAGGAAATCATTGGTGGATACAGGTATTTGTTGGGTTCGGAAGTAGAGTTCGACGAAGAAGGACAGCCAAAATTCGTCATGTCGCATCTATTTAAATTCAGTCCGAAGTTTATAAAGGAATTTCTGCCTTACAGCATCGAATTGGGTCGTGCTTTCGTTCAGCCTGATTATCAGACCTCTAAAATGGGCACTAAAAGCCTTTTTGCTCTCGATAACTTGTGGGACGGTTTGGGCGCTTTGATACATTCGAATAAAAATGCACGGTATTTCGTTGGAAAAGTTACTATTTACAAAGAATATCCTACAGTAGCGCGTGAACTTATTTACGAATATATGTTCAGGTATTTTCCGGATGCCGACCAATTAATAACTCCTAAATTGCCTATTGTTGTAAGCAGCAAAACGAAAAAAGCAGCCCAAAAACTGTTCACAGGCAAAGATGCTTCGTCCGATTACAAAGCGCTCCAAAAAGCAGTAAGAAACGAAGGCGACAGCATTCCTCCATTGTTAAATGCTTATATCGGACTGTCGGATACCATGAGAATGTTTGGAAGCATGATCGACCATGATTTCAGTTCAACTTTCGAAACCGGCATTATGGTAACAATGGCCGACTTGCTCGAAACCAAAAAGAAAAGATACATAGAACCATACATCGAGTATCTTAAAATAGTGATCGAAGAAAGGAAAAAAGCAAAGAAACTTGCCAAAGAACAAAGGGAAGCCAGAAGCTTAGAACGGAAAAAGAAAAAGGAAGAAAAAAAAGCAACAAAAAAACGTGACAAATAAGTCACGTTTTTTTGTTGTTATGAAAACTCACCAGTGAAACAAATCACCCACTTTCCTGACTGAAAGTTGTACGCCATAGTTATTTCCGAATAAATCGCCCTTGTCCATGCCTAAAGTGCATCCCAACTCGGCATTCCACAGTCTTTCCACTCTTTTATTCATCTCAAACATCAATGATGTATTACGTTTCAACAAGGACTCGGAGAGATAAACAGATGTGTTTCCGTAATTTTTACTGAAGGTAGCCAGCATTCGGTAGTTGAAACCAGACACATCGCCCTCGATACCAAAATGATGTGCCTGCACGCGGTTGTTGGTGGTGTATATCTTTCCATCTTTATTGTAGAGCGGCGAAGTGATCAATGGCGTACCAATTGTACGTGAATAGTAGCTCCAACCGGCAGGATACTGTCCGAGAAAATAGCTATCATTGCCTCCATAAACAATTCCATCTCTGTCGTGGAAAGGTCCCGACTGATCTGTTGAGTTCATATATTCGTACAAAATGCCTTTTACAAACGGAAAATTCTTATTGCGAAGCGAAACTCCCCAAAGGCCATCAGGCGTGTTCATTGTGTCTCCTATCTTGCGAATGGGAGGTTCCTCGTTGATAATCTGCCAGTACATTCCCCATTCATACTCTGACAACTGAACGTCCAATCTCAGGCTTTGTCCAATGATATGGTTTCCCAATGTATTGATCTGATCGCTTAAAGTCGCATCACTCCCGCCCGATCTTCCAAGAAAAATGTCGATAAAGTTTTTAATGCCTGTAGGTTGATTGCCTATCTGCGCATTCTGACTTTCGCCGCCCCACTGTGCCACATGCTCGAAACCATATTGTAAATGAACAGGCAACTTTCCTCCGAAACGAAAATAGGCATATTTATGATGCAATAAAACATGGGCAATTTCCATATCGTCTCTGAACCAGCCCTGCGAGAGGGCGCCTCTTATTTCGGCATATCCTTTTGTGAAAGGAATAGGTTGATAATTGAGCATCCCTACGGTGACACGTGGCAATGGGCGTGCGTTGCGCGAGAACAAAAACCCACCCGACGACAACGAAACATCCTCTACACCTGTCTGTTCTTCTTTCGACCCGATAATGGCATCAAAAATCAAAACCCTTGCCTGCGCATATATTTCATGAAAATAAAGGTCGGTACTATCTCCGTTGTTGCGCATCAGGCCCGAAACGCCAAAACTGTAGTCGAACCATTTGTTTGGGTGGTTAAAAGCTTTGGAAGCGCCAAGTTGTAAACCCACACTCTGAGGTGAGGCCGATACTTTTGCGTATTGCCGGTTGTGCATCCAAAAAGGAGCATAATCGCCTTTGGCTGCAAGTCCCGAAAGCGTGATATCGTAACGAATGGTGTCATTTTGAGCTGAAACGGCTGTAACAAACAAATACAGACCTATCAATAAAACTATATTTTTTTTAAACATGCGCTTAGTTTTGTTTTAGTTGGAAAAGATATATCCACATTTATTTCAGGGCTCAAAGCTCCATAAATCATTCAACACCCCTTCATCGTTCTCGCCAAAGCCAATGTACCCTTTTCCGTTAATAACAAAAGATATGGCGTTTTCGCGACCTCCACCGGGCAAAATGCCTCTCACATACCATACATTTTTTCCTGCATCGTATTCCACCACATCATCTTTCAGATGACCACCGGTAAGATTTCCTGCAAAATGCCGCCCTGTGGCCACAAAATACCGGTGTTCTATGCTCATTCCCACCCCGAATTCCCTACTGGTGCCGGGAATAGCGCGGCGTTCTTTCCAGCTATCGGTGGCCGGGAAGTATTCCCACCAGTTATTTTCCTTTCTGCTGTTATAGCCTGTACCAAAAAATACTTTTTCACCGTCGGAGCAAACAACTGCCCCCGTGCGACGGGTAACGCCTGTGTAGGCCATTTCTTTCCACTGATCTGTTGCCACATCATATTTCCACAAATCGTTTGTGAAAGTAGCGCCATCGAAACCAAAACCAACATAAATGGAGTTGCCAATCACAAAGCTCACGCAGGCATTTGTCGACAGCGCCGGAAAATCAGCTTTCCTTGTCCATGCATTACTGACCGGATCGAAACACCAGAAATCTTTCAGCTGAGCCTCATTCAAATAAGGCCTTTTTGTCAGATCGAAACCCAGCCCTACGTAAGCTTTGCCATTTACAGCCTCGGCAATGCCATTCACCCTTCCCAGGCCGGGAAAAACAGCTTTCTCCGTCCAACCGTCGGTGACCGGATTATATTCCCAACAATCTTTTAAAGCGCCGCTTCTCGCCGCATTTCTTCCCAATGCCACATAGCCCTTGTCGCCTATTACAAAAGCGACAGCCGAAGCACGACCTTTGTTTGAAATGGTGGATTTTGATTGAAACGTGAGCGCCGGATAAGGAGAATCTGCCGCATCATCGCAGCCAAACTGACTGATCACAAGGAGGATTGACAGTATGTAATTCAGGGTTTTGTTCATAATTGACTTAACAGTTGAAAATAGTTTTGAGTTTCTGGTCTGCCTGCCAAAGGCAGGTTCTGAGTAAATAACAAACAGTTGTTTTTAACGGTTCAAATTTAAATAAAATTATCGGGTAATGAAGAACATGCCCTATAAAAAACGCAAAAAAGTTTCAGCTCAGCAGGTTGCCTTGTTTGCGACTGCTTATTTTTTTATACCTTTGCAGTTCAAAACAATAAAAATATGGGACGTATCCTGGCCATCGACTACGGACAAAAGCGTGTGGGACTTGCGGTTACCGATCCAATGCAGATCACTGCCAATGGACTCGACACTGTATTATCACACGAGATATTCGATTATCTGCAACGCTACATTGCCCGCGAACCGGTTGAAAAATTTGTGGTGGGTTTACCCAGGCAAATGAACGGTATGGACTCTGAATCAATGCAGTACATCAAACCTTTCGTAACTGGCCTGCAACGTAAGTTTCCCGACATTGAACTTGTGTATGTCGACGAACGTTTTACTTCCGTGTTGGCGCATCAAACAATGTTCGATGCCGGCCTGAAGAAAAAAGACCGCCAGAACAAAGAACTTGTCGACAAAATATCAGCTACTATTATTTTGCAATCCTATTTGGAAAGCAGAATCAGATAAGTTTATGGCCGATGATTTGGCTGTAGCGCTTCGGCCTGATATTGATTATTGTGTATTTTAAAATTATAAACTTTCGAACTCTATAAATGATTCTTCCTATTTACACTTACGGTACGGCAGTACTCAGAAAAGTAGCCGAACCGATTACTAAAGATTATCCTCAACTGAAAGAGTTGATTCAAAATATGTTTGAAACTATGTATCATGCCGACGGAGTTGGCCTGGCTGCTCCACAGGTTGGATTGCCCATCAGGGTAATTGTTATCGACCTTGTTGCCTTTAAAGAAGACGACCCTGAACTTGGTAGTTTCAAAATAGCAATGATCAACCCAGCGATGCTCGAATTTGGTGACGAAATGGTGACTTTAGAAGAAGGCTGCCTGAGCATTCCCGGCATTCACGAGACTGTAAGCCGTTCTGAACGTATTAAAATCAAGTACTTCGATGCCGACTTCAACGAATACATTGAGGAATTCGATGGATTCAAAGCCCGTGTTATCCAGCACGAATACGACCACCTCGAAGGTAATTTGTTCACCGACAAGGTTTCGCCTATCCGTCGTCAACTGCTGAAATCGAAATTAACGAACATCGTAAAAGGCAAAACATCTACCGGCTACAAAGTGAAAACAGCCTCAAGTGTAAAAAAATAAAGCTGATTTCAATAGTTTCAAAATATTAAACAAGCTTTCTCTTTGATGCATCAGCGGTGCAAGAGCAACCTTCAACAAAACGAACGCAATGATCTGATTTAATTTCTGACATCGCGTTCGTTTTTATTTCAATTGATAAAATTATTGCGTATGTTTGTTGTCAAAACAAAAACAGACTCACAAAAGTATTGGCTTTTATGAAAATTCTTCTTGCTATACCTCCGCTTACACAACTGAATACCGCATTTCCATCCACAGCACAACTGCTTGGTTTTCTGCGTTCGCAGGACATTGATGCTGCGCAGTGCGATTTAAGTATAGAACTTATAGAAGCGCTTTTTACTAAAAGCATGCTCGGGGAGATTTTCGAAACAGCTTCGCAGGGCAAACTCACCAAATCGCAACGCATCATTCAACAGCAATCCGCTTTTTACTGCCGGAATATTGAACCTGTGATGCGTTTTCTTTCGGGGAGAGATGCAAGCATGGCGTTGCGATACAGCGACCTCAACTTTTGGCCGGCAAGCAAACGCAAACCAACCGACGAGGACCTTGAATGGGCTTTTGGTACCATAGGCAATCACGACCGCGCTACCCATCTCTGTACGCTCTTTCTGAAAGATATAGTCGATTTTATACAGCAAACAATCGATCCTCATTTTGAGCTTATTCGTTATGCCGAATCGCTTTGCTTACGTTTGCCCGAGTTTACTCCTTTGCAACAGGAGCTTGAGAAACCATTGTCGCTGATCGATAAAGTATTGCTTCGCATTTTCGAAGAGAAAATAAACACCCTACAACCAGAGTTTGTCGGTTTCTCTGTTCCTTTTCCCGGAAATTTGTACAGCGCCCTGCGTTGCGCCCAGTGGTTGAAGCAAAACCATCCTGCCATAAAAATAATTATGGGTGGTGGCTATGTAAACACCGAACTGCGCCAAATGACCGACAACAGACTGTTCGATTATATCGATTTTCTCACTTTCGATGATGGAGAATTGCCATTGTTGCGCATATTAAAAGGCGAAGAACTGATCCGAACGCTTTACCGTAACAACGAAGGAGAAATTGTAAGCGTAGATTTCGACAGCACCGCTAATTTTAAATTTGCCGAAATTGCCACCCCAGATTATGATGGATTATTGAAAAACAATTACATCAATCTTATTGAGATGACAAACCCCATGCATGCCTTGTGGAGCAATGGACGTTGGAACAAAATGACTCTGGCACATGGCTGCTATTGGGGCAAATGTGCTTTTTGCGATGGCACATTGGATTATATCAAAAGATTCGAAAAAGCGCCCGTGGAAATGCTTGTGGACCGCATGGAACAAATCATGCAACAGACAGGAGTGTCAGGCTTTCACTTTGTGGACGAGGCTGCACCTCCTGCCTTGCTCCGGAAACTATCAGAAGAAATAATAAAACGCGGACTCACCGTCAGTTACTGGACCAATGTACGTTTCGAGAAATCGTTCACACCGGAACTTTGTTATCTGCTGGCACAATCGGGCTGCATTGCCGTGTCGGGCGGACTCGAAGTGGCATCGCCCCGTATTCTTCAGCTTATCAACAAAGGCATAACGATAGAAATTGCCCGCCAAACAATGAAAAATCTGACAGAGGCAGGCATAATGACACACGCCTACCTTATGTACGGTTTCCCCACCGAAACGGCGCGCGAAACAATTGAGTCGCTCGAAGTTGTGCGCGATATGTTTGCCAATGGTTGGATGCAATCGGCTTTCTGGCATCGCTACGCCATGACTATTCACAGTCCATCGGGACAAGCGCCTGCAAGCGTTGGAGCCATATCCTTGCAGGACGAGCCCAATCCTTTTGCCAACAACGAAATACCGTTCTCTACTCCTCACGAAATCGATCTAGATTTCTATGGAAAAGGGCTGAACTTAGCCACTTACAATTATATGAACGGAACAGGCTACGATATCGACGTGAATAAATGGTTCAGAAAAACAGTGTAAAAGTACAGGGAAAAACAATAAACTTGCATTATTTCAAAACAAAAAAAGAACTGACAATGTTATTGTAATAAAGATGTTGAATTGCTGAAAACTGATAAAAAAGTGGAAATCGACTTACAATAAATTTAAATAAATAATTTTAAACAATTAATATTATGGCAATTAAAAAAGTTTGGGTAGAAGAAGACTGTACTTCCTGTGGAATTTGCGAAAGCCTGTGTCCCGAAGTTTTTGTTATCGAGGACATTTCAACTGTTATCGAAGGTGTAAACTATGCTGACTACGAAGATCAGATCAAAGAAGCAGCCGAAAGCTGTCCGGTAGAAGTAATAAAGTTCAGTGAATAAGCTTTTTGTAACTGACACTAATTAGTAACATGCAACGAACGGAGAATTTCTTTCTCCGTTCGTTTATTTCAATGTAATTTATGAAATACTCTATAAAGGTCTTTATAATGCTTGTCTTTGTTGTTAGCGCTTTTGCTGCAACTGCTCAAAACAAATCTGAAAAGCAACCTGAATTTATAGCCATTCAACATGCGAGTTTTGTGATGCGGCAGGGTGGACTCACAATATTTGTGGATCCTACCGGAAAAGCCGAACAATATACGCCCTACGGAACCCCTGACCTTATTCTGATTACACACGAACATGGCGATCATTTTGATAAGGGATTAATCAACAGCCTGAAAGCCGAAAGCACCCTGCTTGTGGCTCCGACAGTAATCACTTCGGCTCTGGGATTCGGACATGTTATGAACAACAACGAAACCTTTGTTTACAAAAAAGTAAAAATCGAAGCCATTCCCATGTACAATACTACACCCGATCGGCTGAAATACCATAAAAAAGGAGTTGGAAATGGCTATGTACTTACCATCAACGGAAAAAGAACTTATATTGCCGGCGACACAGAAGATATTCCTGAAATGCTGGCGCTTAAAAATATCGATCATGCTTTTGTGTGTATGAATCTGCCTTACACAATGAGTGCAGAACAGGCTGCCCGGGCGGTACTTGCCCTAAGGCCTAAGAATGTTTATCCTTATCACTACCGTACGCAGGGCGTCGATCCTAACGAAACTATAGCCACCTTTAAAGCTCTTGTTGCTGTCGATGCAAAAATAAATGTGGTAATGCTAAAATGGTACTAATTAATTAATAATGAATAATGAAGAGATTGAAAATAATTCAATCTTGTTTACAGTAAATTATTACCCGTAGGGAATATATATCAATAGAAAATAGTAATCACCAAAAATCAGTTCCCCGTAGGGGATAAACAAAGATATCACATAAATGTCCCACGGACAATATAACATTGAAAAGTGTTTATTCTATTGATATTGAAGTCTAACGGATTATTTTAAACTCCTGACTCGCAAAATTATTAATTTTTAATTATTAATTATCAATTATCCTTCGTGTTACAAGAACAAATTCAAAAAAAAACAAAAGCTATATGTCAGCTAAACATGATCATCAGCACGATCACCATCATCATTCGGATGTAAAAAATATAAAAGCGGCCTTTTTTCTCAATTTCGGCTTTACTTTACTCGAAATTGCAGGAGGTATTTACACCAATAGTATTGCCATTCTGTCCGATGCGGTACACGATTTGGGAGATTCTCTTTCGTTGGGTATGGCCTGGTATTTCCAGAAAGTATCCCGAAAAGGAAGCGATGCCACCTATTCCTACGGATACAAACGTTTTTCGTTGCTTGGTGCGGTGATCAATTCTGTAGTGCTTATAGTGGGTAGTGTGATAATATTAACGGCTGCTATTCCGCGTATATTCAATCCACAGGATACCCACGTTGAAGGCATGTTTATACTGGCCATTATAGGCGTTATAGTGAACGGAGCAGCTGTTTTCAGGTTGAAAAAAGGAAATTCAATCAACGAAAAAGTAGTTTCGCTTCATTTGCTCGAGGATGTGCTTGGCTGGTTAGCCATTCTTATCGGTTCGGTAGTGATGTATTTCTTCGATGTTCCGGTACTCGACCCCATTATGTCGGTAGCCATTGCTTGTTTTGTGTTGTACAATGTTTATAAAAACATTCGTCAGAGCCTGCGCATTATTCTTCAGGGCATACCGGAGGAAATAGATATGCAAACACTTACGACTCATCTCGAAAAATTTGAAGAGATCGACAGTATTCACGATTTACACGTATGGTCGATTGATGGAAATTACAATGTACTTACCGTGCATGTAGTATTGAAACAAACTACTACAATGAACGATATGACGCAACTGAAAGCCGACATTCGGGCCTCGCTCGAAACGGAAGGAATTCAGCACGCCACCATCGAATTCGAAACGGCCACCGAAAGTTGTAACTTCGAGAAATGCTGCTGAGCAGACTGCTGAATCACCGCAGGCATTTCAATTATTTGAAATCAACAATCAACTTAAAGTTCAACTGGCGTGAGGTAAGGTAATTAGGCGTAGCAAGTTGCACGCCCGATATATCGGTGACCCAGTAGTACGAATTTACGTTTTTGAAGTCAAGCAGGTTGAACACTTCGAGGTTCAGCCAAATGTTTTTTACATGCTTCAACCATTGTTTATCCAGCCATTTATCGGTTCCACTCACCAACACACGCGATACGCCTATGTCGGCTCTTCGGTAAGCTGATGTACGAAAAGCTGCGCGGTAAGCAGCATTGCGCGGTGCACCGAAAGGCATTCCATCCGACCAGATAAACTTCAGTTGCATTTTATATTTGGGGTTATTGGGCAGGTAATCCTGAAACATCATTGAGAAAGTATAGCGCTGTTCGTTGGGACGTGGCATCCAGCCCGGATAAACTGTGTTGGAAGCTGTAATGTTTCCGTCCTCATCGTATTCATTCCTTACGTATGCATCGTTCAGAAGGTTTTCTTTGGAGTCCATCAGCGAAAAGTTAATCCACGAATCGGTACCGGGCACCAGTTCTCCAAAAAGTTTAAAATCGATACCGGCCGTGTAAGCTTTGGCATCGTTCTCACCCGAATATCTGATTCTCAAATTATTGACCGAGTAGCTTATTACCCTGTCAGCTAATTTAAGATAAGCTTCGGTAGTAAACTTAAAAGGTCGACCCCAGGCACGGAAATAGTTATCGCCCCCCAGCACAAAGTGTACCGAGCGTTGCGATTTTATGTTCTCATTCAGATCAATTTGTACATTTCCAAGGGCATCACTCACTGTATCGCGTATTTCTTTGTAGAAAGGCGCCTGATAGTAAACACCGGTGGCAAAACGGAAAACAAAGTCTTTTTCCCAATGCGGCACATAAGAGATGGAAGCACGCGGACTTACAATCAACTCCTTGTTGAACGACCAGTAATTGGCCCTTACGCCCACAGTGGCAGTAAGAAAACCTGCTTTCGAATTATGCTTGTAGGTATCCTGTAGGTAACCGTTGCCCCTGAACGATGGCAAGTTGCTTTTTGCTTTCATATTATAAAAAAGCCGTACCTGCTTGTCGCTGAAGGGCAAGGAATAGCCTGCTGAGTCACGCCATTCCCATTCACTTATTTTATCCGATATATATTCGTATTGCAAAGTGGTTCCCCATTTGAGCAGGTGATTGTTTTCACTTTTATATTCCCCTGTGTGACCTATGTTGGCCACCGTAGCATTCAGTCGATTACGGGCATGTTCGTGGTACTTCCCAATGCCGAGTGTTTCTCCCGTTTTTTCGTCGGGATTTTTAGCATCCATTTTCACTTCGCTCAATACATATTCGCCCAATATATCGTAGGTTTCGTTTTCGTTTGTATAAAAAGCCGAAGCAAGCCAACTCAATTGAAGTGCCGGTTTGGGTGTGTAGTTAAGCGTTAATGCACCGAAAGCTGTACGGAATAAGTCTTTTTCCTGACCTTCGTAAAAAATAGTCATGTTGCGCGCCATTTGGTAGGTACCGAAGGATGTTTCCTGCTTTACGGGACGAAACACAAAGGAGTTCTGCGAAAAATTACCAAGGAAATTAAGTTCCCATTTCGGAGCCAGCTTGTAACTCATATAGGTCTGATAATCCAGAAAATCCGGACTATATTCTCCTTTTGTATCGAGTGTGCCGAGCAGGTATTCCGAAGTTTTGTAACGAAAACCGTGCAATTGCGAAAAACGTTTGTTGGCCGAAGCTACATAAGCCGAAGCGCCCAGCAAACTTATGCTCACCGATGCTTCATTTTGTGTAGGTTGTTTGTATTGTATATCAAGCACCGACGACATTTTGTCGCCATACATGGCATCGTATCCTCCGGCCGAAAACGCAAGACTCTTCACCATATCCGGATTTATAAAACTAAGTCCTTCCTGCTGCCCTGCCCTGATCAGCAAAGGACGATACACCTCAATGCCATTGACATACACGATATTTTCATCAAAACTGCCACCCCTTACATTGTACTGCGAACTCAGTTCGTTGCTCTGACTCACCCCTGCAAAAGTAATGAGCAGGGACTCAATTCCTCCCGCAGCATTAGGCATCAATTTGTATTTTGAAGGGTCGATATAATCGAGCGTGGAAGTCTGACGGCGTTGTGCTACCACATCAATGTCTTTGATTTGTTTTGTAACCGAAGGTAGCTCCACCGAGATCTGAAGCACTTTCTGTCCTGCGTATAAGACATGCTTAATAGTCTGATAACCAAGCAATGAATAAACTATGGTGGCCGAATCTTTTATTTCAGCATTTAATTCGTAATAGCCGTTTTGGTTGGTAACTGTGCCGGTTGTAGTGTTTTCAAAATACACATTTGCCATTTCCACACCCCGGTTATCGGTATCGATCACATACCCGTAAATCCTCACCTTTTGCTGAGCAAAAGAATAGTTTACTGAGAATAAAACACTTATTATTAAAACAACAGACCGGAATTTCATTCGACTTTTTTTGTGGGTATTCATCCGAACATAAACAAATAATTATAGCATTGTTTCAGAAGAAGAAATAACTGTGAATCAAAAACAAACATACTATTTCAATACTGTTTTTATATTCTCCACTATTTCCCTGGCCTGTAACTTCTGCTTTCAGTAGGCTGTTTTTTTTTGCAGGGTTCCGATTGAATAAATTGATTATACTTCTTCAACTGTTTTTAAACGGAAAAGAAGCTATTTTATTTTAAGAATGCAATTATTTGATTTTTCGTAACTACGAAAAACACAATTTATTTAAGAACCCTCTCTCTGTCTTCTTTCTAATTCAATGCTCATTATTATTCTGCACTTCCTTCATGAGTTATATATTCACAATGTTGAGCTATATATGCATTTTTATTGATTTACAATTGCATTTTTGGCGGATGATAAAATAATGTTTTTCTATTTGCATGGTTTCCTATACAACCATTCCATTTTAGTTTTGCACAGAATGTTGCACTCATTGTTTTCAATGCTTGCAATACAGCCTTAACATATCACTGTTGCTTTCGGTATGAAAGTACCTCTTTGTCTGTACGAAACCATATTTTTCATAAAAAGCTCTTCCAATAGCGTTTTTTTCGAAAACTTCCACCTCTAATTCAGGATAAAATTCTTTGACAAAATCCACAAGGCTTGATCCAATTCCTTTGAAGTGGTAATCCGGCAATACAAATAGTCCTCCTATCTCATTTCCCAGCATACTAATAAAACCAACAACAGAATGATTGTCTTCGTACACCCAGGTGGCTGCATTTGGAAGATAAACGTCTCTCAAATCCTTCTTTACTTGTTCTACAAAATCAGCTTTCAGAAATGGATGGGCTAAACCTGATGCCTTGTACCAGATATTTATGATCTCGTCAATATCTTTTTCCTGTTGCTTTCCGATCATATGTTCTTGTTTTGATGCATTATTCTCATTTTAAAACTTCGTACACATGGCTGCGCCAATGCGTTTTGTAAGCCTGTGGACGAAATTTACTTCCGTTTTTTTGCAGTTGCTTCGATGTACTGAAAAGCTCTTCGTTTTACTTTTCAGTCAATAATAAAGTTGACCCGGGCGAAAATCCTTGCCGGCCACAAAGTCAGGTTTATTCTTTTGTGAGTTTTATCAATCTAAAGTTACCATTAAAATCAGCATCAATATCATTAATCATTCTTAATCCTGATTTGCTTAATATTGATTCAAAATTTCTTGTAATATCAGTAAAAATCAGATTTGTCAATAAGTTGGCTACTCTGCGAAGCATGCTTGCTTTAGTATCCCGGCGTACAAACTTATCAAAAACAACGATGTGTCCACCAGGTTTCAGAACCCGCTCAGATTCTTTTATACAAGCAATGGGATCGGGAATTACAGCAAGAATCAAGTGTAGAATTATTTTATCAAATGAGTTGTCAGCAAATTCGAGACGTTGTCCATCCATCACTATCGCCTGAACCCGACGGTTGGAGGTACTGCTGCGTTTTTTTATCAGTTCAATCATAGCGGGCGTAATATCGGTAGCTACAATTTCACAATCATTTGGCAGAAACGCCAGGTCTAACCCTGTCCCTGCACCAACGATAAGCACTTTATCACCCGCTTTAATCTCCAATGCATCGACCGATTTTTTTCTTGACTCTTTGAAGTATCCGGCTATCAAATCATATACAGGTGTAAGAATTGTATATCTTATTTTATTCCAACTATTCGTGTTTATTTTCATATGTTTATATTTAGCCCCCTAACCCCAGCCCCTAAAGGGGGAATAAGAGAGGACAAAGAATGTTTAGTAAAAATTTTAATCATCTCATTGTGTGTCCTAAATTTATATCAACGACCGACTAAGTATTTAATTCTCAAGAGTTACTTTTTTGTTGCCAGCTTCGCCATTCAATCAATTATTTATATCCCTAATGGAGGAAAACACCAGGTTGCTCACAAGCCAGAACTGCGCTCCAAAAGTAGTGAAAATTTACAATTACTCAATTTTCATAGCTGTTCCTGTTTTTAATACCAACAAGTCAGGGCTCGAATTTAAGTCGCACTCCTACACTGGGCTACTCAGAATTAAAACTAAATCAGCTCCTTTTTCTATAGCGTCACTCTATACAACTCAATAATTGTCGCATTGTATGCCTTGATTGAAATCACAACTATTTTTATCATAATAAATTTCACGATTTCTCGATTAAACAATTAATTATCAATTAAAGTCGCGGTTATTTCAGTTCATTCACCGGGTGACAATTGAAATGGATAAAATAACACTCATAGATCTTAAATAATAAAACAGATATAATGATGAGAAAATTGATATTGAAGGTTTTTATATGCTTCACCTGCTTACTCGGTTGCTGCTTGTTAGTGTTAATGCTCATGCAGCTTCATGCCAACAAAGAAGAACTGACACGAACAAAAGGCTTTAATAATGGGATGATTAGCAACAACGAAAAGGCCCGTGTACTCCAAACATTGCAGGTTTTGGAAGCCGGATACGCTAAAAGAGACTTATCGACAGTTGATAACTGCGTAGCAAGTACGTTCAGCGATAACAATGTGCTTATTCTGGGAACCAACCCTACAGAAATACTAAGCGGTAAAGAAGGAGCGAAAAATTTATTGTTGGGCGACTGGAAGTATTGGGGCAATGTGAAATTTCATCTCGACAACACCCGTTTTGATCAACTGGATAGCACCGTTGTATACATAGCCACTACAGCTGAGGTGCAGATTGATTTGTGGCGCCTGAAACTTCCGTTGCGAATTACGGGCATACTGGTAAATGAGAATTCCCATTGGCTCATCAGTAAGCTTCAGTTTCAATACGACACAAATACAAACCTGCTAATATTTTCATGGGTGGCAACTATATGTTTCACTGCAAGCTTTATGCTTACCTTGCTTGTTTGGCTATGGACTAAGCTGAAAAGAAAAACGCCACTGGGCATCATTTCAAAATACTAACTCCATTTTTCGACTGTACTATTTTCGATAAAAAACGGATCTGTTGATTCATTTCTTCCGTTTTAATTCTACTTTAACGGATTAAAAGTCTGTATTTTTATACAACCCGATATTCTGCCTTTTTTATTTTGAAGGTTGGCGCTAACAAAATAACTTATCTTAAATGGGCTATGCATATATTTTGTTGAATCGTTGAATTGTGAAAGCGTGAAAGCATTGAATTGTCAACGGTCTCCGGCCCCCGGTCTCCAGTCTTGGCATCGGGGAATAGTTGAACTGTGTAACTGATGAAGCGTTAGTTTGTCAACACTCAATACTCAAATCTTCAAATTATGAATTCTCAACGAATCATTTATATTAAAGCCTCTATCGAAGCAACATCGTGTATGCTCATTTTGGTATAAGCATTGTGTCGTTCGCATAAATTTGGCGCGTTGTAAGGAGAACTTCTTTAAGCAGCGGCTTAAGATACAGTTTTACAATAAATCGCTTACTTTCCACTGAAAAGCACACCCGGAAAGTTTGAATACCTAAGCGGAATGCTGTTGTACGGTTCAACACTCTTAAAAAAACAATATAGTATTACTACAAAAACGAGTAATAATTGTTAAAAAACAGGTCAATTCCCGGATTTTTCAATATTGTTCTCGGGCAATTCAATATTGTTTTTGCGTAGTTCAATATTGTTTTGTCACAGAACGTATCCGTTCTGCATATGATTCAATATTGATTTCGGGCAGTTCAATATTGTTTTTGCGTAATTCAATATTGTTTTGTCACAGAACATGTCCGTTTTACATATGATTCAATATTGATTTCGGGCAGTTCAATATTGTTTTTTCGTAATTCAATATTGTTTTGTCACAGAACGTGTCCGTTTTATAAACAGTTCGATATTGATTTCATGAGAAACGAATCAATACTGTAGCAATTCAATATTGATTTTTGACAGCACAAACACAAAAAACGAAGGAATTGACAAACAAAAAGCAGTTGAAAACAAGCTATTCAAACAAATTATATAACTAATAATCAACAATATAAAGCACATGATCAGTAACAAAGCTCCTATTGAAGGAGTGAACAGCAAAACATACAAAACAACAAGGCATACAAATAATTAACCCGTTATAACATCCAATTAAAATTAAATCAAATGAATACACAAAAATGAGTAAAGCAAAAGTATGCGTTGACTTTTCGAAGCACAATTATCCCGACAAGACATTGAATGTGAAAAGCACAACCATTACCGAAGATTTAACAAACAATCCAAATTTTCCTACCCTTGCAGATAAAATAGCACTACTAAAGAGCAAAAATGAGATATTTGGAGAATTGTTGGCAAAAGTTGAAAATGGCAATAAACAATTGACCGCCGAAAAAAAATCAGGTGCGTGTCGATCTGGAAGAGATTTTGAGAAGTATAGCATTAAATGTACAGGACATTAGTCAGGGCGACGAAGTAAAGATTCTCAGCACGGGTTTCGATATTAATCGTAAAGCTGCTCCGGTAGGTGTTTTGGGACAGGTAGTCAATGTACAAGTAAACCAGAGTAAAATTTCAGGAAGTTTAGACGTAACATGGGATGTATTGGAACATGCTAAAAGCTATATCGTAAGATATGCAAAATATCCCATTAGCGCAGAAAATTTGTATCAGTATGCAACCTGTACGAAACATAAACTTGCAATTGACAATCTGGAAAAAGCAAATAAATACATAATTCAGGTAGCCGGTGTAGGCGCAGCTCCCGAACGCGTATGGAGTGTAGAAGTAGTGAGCTGCTTCGTTTCCTAAGCGTTATGATAAAGTAATTCCTGGCTGAAAAGCTACGGAATTAAACCCAGATTACGCATTAGATAATTTGAACGGAAAATCAAATACACTTGAAT